>Ga0180061_1000007_pt1 | contig 71665 bp, 70 predicted proteins | sample EasRivT27_16_10D_FD_121769 | JGI IMG/M metagenome (GOLD analysis project Ga0180061, IMG submission 121769) | Soil microbial communities from meander-bound floodplain in the East River, Colorado, USA - East River metaG ERMLIBT27_16_10D | ecosystem: Environmental > Terrestrial > Soil > Floodplain ...
ACGGGCTCCTTTTTTGCAGCATTTTTCCATTCTTCAGAAAAGGTTTTAATATATTCAATTACGGAAATTTTGGAGTTTGCAGATAATAGGGCAAAGTTTGGCATAGAGGTTCCCCGAAGCCCTTGAGATAAGGTCCGAATTAAATCCGCATCGGTGGGGAGAGAACCAAGGGGAGTGGATGAAAATTTAAAAATACCTTTTGTGAAATCTCTAGGTTTTGGATTTAAAAATGCGGAACCTGGACCATTTCCATCCCCCTTTTCTCCGTGACAACCTACACAACTTTGAGAGTAAATTTCTCTTCCATGTTTGATGTATTCCTGATTTGAAAGGGATTGGTTTATCGAAAGGCTGGCCCAAATCTCTAATGAATAAAACAGAGTGAGAATGCTTAGGAGAGTAAATCTCATAAAATACCCTAAATTTATTTTTTTAAATTATATCTAATCTAAATTGCAAATTACAAATGATTTAAATCAGGTTCCCTCTGAGCATTTTGGTCGGTTTTTTTCAAAAATTGCCTTCTGTTTTAAAGCTAATTAAAATTCCTATATGAATAAAATAGATAAAAACCTCGATTTCTATAATTTTATAAAATACGGAATTACCTCGGATGTCCCTGCTGAAACCCATGAGGAACTTAAAGTTTCGGATATCATGTCGGAAAATCCTTTTTGTTTAAATGAGGATGATGAGATCTCACTCTTAGATGAAGTAATGGAATTAGAAAAAGTTCACCATGTTCCCATTATAAATAAACAAAATGAAGTAGTCGGAATTTTAACCCATCGTGATTTTCTCTCCCTTTTGATTTCCGCTAAGAAAGAAAATTTGAAAAAGAAAGTAAAAGTTTCTGAAGTAATGAAAAAAGATATTCAAACTATCGAAAATTCTGACTCTTTAATCTTGGCCGCAGAGAGATTTTATAAAAACCGAATTGGATCTATTTTAGTAGTTAAAAAAAAGAAATTGGTTGGAATCATTACACCTTTTGATTTGTTGAAATTATTGGATAAAAAGCATCTCGTGACAAAAAAGGATTAAACTTTAGAGAAACTTTCCTGAGTATGTCGGACAATTGCCCCGTTGATCATGTAAATAACATCTTCAGCAATGTTGGTTGTATAATCAGCGATTCTTTCCACGTTTCTTGAAATGGAAAGAAACCGAATCATAGTTTCCACATTTGCAGGATTTTTCATTACTTCAGAGTAAAGGATAGGGTAAAGAGATCGATGAATTTTATCCACCTCATCATCTGCATGGCAAACCTCGTAGGCTAAATCCACATCGATTTGAACAAGTGAATCAAGTGATTTCTTCAGCATCGCTGCAGTCTTTTGGGCCATGGTTTGAAAATCAAAAGGTATCTGGATATTTTTTTGTTGTCCTATATAGTAGGATTGTTCAGCAATATTTACGGATAAATCGCCAATCCTTTCTAGGTCATTATTAATTTTTAAAATGGCAACCACCATTCTTAAATCATTAGCTACTGGTTGATATAGTGCCAAAATCTTAAGTGCCTCTTCTTCAACTTCAACCTCTAGCTTATCGATAAATTCATCACTTTCCAAAATTTCTTTGGCGAGAGCAATGTCTCTAGTAGCAACGGATTTAACCGACTTTTGCACGCTATCCTCAACTGCTGCTCCTAAGGAGAGCAGTTGTAATTTAAGTTTGTTAAGTTCATTTTGAAGGTGTCTTGCCATTTTTTCCTCTTTTAACCAAATCTTCCAGTGATATAGTCCTCAGTTTGTTTCTTAGTTGGATTGGTGAACATGTCGGGAGTGTTTCCAAATTCAATTAATTCACCTTCATAAAAGAAAGCAGTTTCATCAGAGACCCTGGCCGCTTGTTGCATGTTATGGGTTACAATCACGATAGTATAGGATTCTCTTAATTCCCCCATTAAATCTTCAATTTTAATTGTGGCCTTAGGATCAAGTGCAGAACAAGGCTCATCCATTAAAATCACCTTAGGTGACATAGCTATCGCCCTAGCGATACAAAGTCTTTGTTGCTGTCCTCCCGATAAGGCCAGTGCTGAATCGTTAAGCCTATCTTTTACTTCATCCCAAAGGGCAGCTTTTTTAAGGGAAGTTTCAACAAGTTCCTCAAAATCCAGGTCCAAATTATTAATTTTTGGGCCCCATACTATATTGTTATAAATGGATTTGGGAAAAGGATTAGGCCTTTGGAAAACCATCCCTACGGATTTTCTTATTCGGGAAGGATCTGTAGAAGGGTGATAAATATTTCTCTCATTAAAAACCACCTCCCCAGATATTTTAATTCCTGTAATAAAATCATTCATTCGGTTGAAACACCTTAAGATGGTGCTTTTCCCGCAACCCGATGGCCCAATTATGGCCGTGATCTTTCCGTCCTTAATATTAAGGTTCACATCATGGACAGCATGTTTGGGCCCGTAATGGATATTTAAATTTTTAGTTGTTAAAATATTAGTCATTGTCTTTGTACCTCTGGAATCGTTCTCTTATATAAACCGCAACGAAATTTAAAGAGAATAGCCCTATAAGCAACACTAAAATGGCCGCGGAAGCCAAACCCTGGAATTCCTCCTGAGGCCTTGATGCCCAGTTATAGATTTGAATTGGTAAAACCGTAAATCCATCCATAATTGTATGGGGTAGATAGGAAATATATCCAACTGCTCCTACTACGATTAGCGGAGCAGCTTCTCCAATTGCTCTTGATAAAGATAAAATCACACCAGTCATAATTCCCGGGATGGCGGCCGGTAACACTTGGGTAAAAACCACATGAAACTTCCTAGCACCTAAAGCGTAACCAGCATCCCGAATTGACTGAGGAACCGATTTTATCGCTCCCTGTGAAGCAATTATTATCACCGGCAAAATTAAAAGAGATAGGGTCAGAGAACCGGATAATATACTTCTTTCTAATCCAAAAAATCGAACAAAAACTGCAAGTCCCAAAAGCCCATAAATAATGGAGGGCATTCCTGCCAAATTTGAGATATTAATTTGAATCAAATTCATCCATTTATTTTTTGGCCCGTATTCTTCCATATAAATGGCGGTGGAAATTCCAAGTGGAACCGCAATTATTGCAGTTAAGGCCATCATATAAAAGGTACCGTAAATTCCGGGTTTTACCCCTGCCTTACTTGCAAATCTAGAGGGGAAATTATTAAGAAAGTCCCACGTAAAATAATCTTTTCCTTGAATAAAAAGGTGATAAATTAAAATTCCCAAAAGGAATAAACACAAAATGGTGCTTACCAGGCATAAAAAATAAAAAATAACACTTTTTATTTTTCTCCCCATTAGTTTTTTCCTTTAGCAAAAATAAAATAGGCTCCGATCATATTCATCAGCCAAGTGATTAAAAATAAAAGTCCTGCTACTGCAAAACAGGTTAAATACTCCACACCGTGTGCCGGAATATCTCCCATGCTTACTTGGACAATATAAGAGGTCATGGTTTGAACGCTTTTAAGCGGATTTAGAGTAAAATTTGGATTCGCTCCCGCTGCTAAAGTTACCGCCATGGTCTCTCCAACCGCTCGGGAAATTGCAAGAATTATAGCGGCCCCAATTCTTTGAGATGCTGCCGGAATAATAATACCTATTACAACCTCATGAGGTCTTCCTCCTAATGCATATGCCCCTTGTTTAAGAGAGTTTGGCAGGGCCTTAAAAGCATCATCACAAAGGGAAGTTATCATTGGAAGAATCATAACTCCCACTACAATGGCAGCAGATAAAGCATTAAAAACTTCAATTTCTGGAAATATTAATTTTAATTTGGGGGTTATAAAAGTTAAGGCGAATAATCCATAAACTACAGTGGGGATACCGGCCAAAATTTCAAGGATCGGTTTTATAAATGATCTAAATCTTTTCGAAGAAAACTCGGAAAGGAAAACTGCTACAAATAGACCAATGGGAAGGGCTATTAAAATCGAACCAAAAACCACTAAAAAGGTTCCGGTTATTAGAGGTAGCACTCCAAAGTTTCGAGGCTCAATTAATGGCTCCCATTTTGTGCCAAATAAAAAATCGAAGAAGGATATTTGAGAAAAAAATTCAAAACAATCCTTGCCTAAAATAAAAATAACCGTGCTACTAACCAGCACAGTGACTGAAACACAAGCTAATAGGTAAAAATTTATACTTCTTTCCAATAGCTTGTTAAAAAAAAGACGGAAGGATACCCTTCCGTCCTCAATTGATCTTTTGCTATCCATTAGATTCTCTTGAATGCTGTTCATTAGATTCCCATGAACTTTTCAAAACCTTTAGCAACTTTTTGATACTCTTCTTTTGAAAGCGCTACCTGACCAACTTCTTTTGCCAAGGTGGCAGCATTTTCAATATAAAATTTAACAAATTCCTTAATTTCCTCACGCTTGGCCGCTGCCTTACTTACATAAATATAAACTTTTCTGGAAAGTGGAGCGTAAGTTCCATTTCCAATATTTGCTTCAGTTCCTTCCACTGGCCCTTTGCCGTTATCTATGGAAACAGCATTTAACTTTTTAAGGTTTTCCATATAGTAGCTGTGGCCAAAATATCCTAGAGAATCCAAATCGCCTGCTACACCTTGCACCAAAACATTGTCGTCTTCGCTCTTAGAATAATCAGATCTTGAAGATTTAGCTTTACCTACGATAGCTTCGGTAAAATAGTCAAAAGTTCCTGAATCAGTTCCAGGGCCATAAAGTTTAATTGGTCTATTTGGCCATTCTGGTCTTAAATCTTTCCAAGTTTTAACTTTGCTTTCTGGTTCCCAGATTCTTTTTAACTCGGCAACCGTCATAGTTTTCGCCCAACCATTATTTTTGTTGGTAACAACAACAATCCCGTCAAAAGAAACCGGTACTTCAAAGTATTCTATATTATTTTTAGAAGCCATTTCGGATTCTTCTTTTTTAATTGCTCTAGAGGCATCAGATATATCTATCTCTCCTGCGGTGAATTTCTTAAATCCTCCACCAGTTCCGGAAACTCCAACCATTACCCTTACATTTGGAAATTTTTTGTTAAATTCCTCAGCAACAGCTTCGGTTAAAGGGAAAACAGTACTGGAACCATCAACCTTAACAAGTCCAGATGGCTGGGCACTGCCATAAACATTAAACGATAAAAGCAATAACACTGCGAATAGTTTTTTCATTGGGTCACCTTCTCCATTTTAATATTAGGTTCACATTCTTCTAACAAAAACCTGAAAATAAATCCCCGGTTAAAGAGTTAGAAATATGTTAGAGAATCAAAAAAGGATATTGAAAAATGGTCTAACCCATTAAAATTACTAAAATATGTACAGAATATAACCAGGATTAGTGCTTTGAAAAAAGTTTAAGTCCAATTATTGAAACTATCAGGAGGGCCAAAAAAAATAATCGAGGAAAATCAGTGGGATCTTTAAAAATATAAATTCCCACAATTGAAGTACCAAATGCACCAATTCCAGTCCAAACCGCATAAGCAGTTCCTAATGGAATAGTTTTCATCCCAAGAGTCAAAAAATAAAAACTGATCATTCCACAAATAAAAAATCCGATTGAAGGCCAAGGTTTAGTAAAACTGTCCGAAAATTTTAAAAAGGTGGTAAAACCTATCTCAAAAATCCCCGCTATCACCAGCAAAATCCAAGACATATTTAAGACCCTTGATTTAATTTCTCTTCCAATTGCATCCATTCATCAATGATTTTTTCCAAATCTCTTTCTTCTTTCTTTAGTTTTTTTAACAAGTCCTTGATTTCTTCATTTCTTGCACCTTCAACTTGGACTTTTAAATCTTGAACTATTTTCTCTTTCTCTTCAATTTCAGATTGGATTACATCATATCGTTTCTTTTCCTGGTAGGATAGCCCTGTTTTTCCTTGTCCCGGGGTTTTAAGGGATTCCATTTTTTTCATTTCTTTTTCTAAAGATAGGGCCTCCATAAAAAGTGCTGCCTGGGAAAAGCCACCCTCAAATATTTCCAATTTTTGATCGTTTATAAGCCAGGTTTTATCGGTAACATTTTCGATAAAAGTCCTGTCATGTCCTACCAGAATTAAAGCACCTTCATAATTTTTCAATTCTTCTTCTAAAATTCCCAAAGTTTCCAAATCGAGGTCATTGGTTGGTTCGTCAAAAATCCAAATATCTTTGGCATGTTTCATAAACATGGCCAGTTGAAGTCTATTCTTTTCACCACCAGAGAATGTCTTAATGGGCCTTCTAATTTCTTCGGGAGAGAATAGGAAACTTTCCAGATAGCTCGCCACATGCCTTTTATAACCGGTGTTTGAGATTACAAAATCAATCCCTTCACCTATTAATTCCCAGGGGGTTTTTTCTGGATCAAGCATTTCTCTTTTCTGGGAAAAAAATCCTATATCCAAATTTTCAGATTTTTTAATTTTTCCCTTGGAAGGTTCAAGCTCCCCCATAAAAAGTTTAAGCAGAGAACTTTTCCCCACCCCGTTTTCCCCTATAAGAGATATTTTGTCTCCCTTGCAAATTTTAAAATCTAGATTTTGAAAAAGGGTTTTGCCCGGAAACCCAAGAGATACACCCTCACCACTAATTAAAACCTTAGTTTTCCGGTTGGAAAACTTTAAATCCAAACTAACTTGTTTATGGGACTTTTCCTTAAGCTCCCTTATTTTATCATTTAAAATTCCATAATCTTCTATTCTTTTTTTACTTTTGGTTCTTCTCGCTTTTGCTCCACGGGAAATCCATGCGGTTTCTCTTCTTTGGTCATTGGTGAGTTTCTCCATCTCCTTATTTCTTCTTAATTGTTCTTGTTGGAGAAATTCCAAATACTGTGCATAGGTTCCATTAAATGAATTTATTTTTCCATGTTGTATATGGACGATTCTATCCACTACATTGTTTAATAGGCTTCTATCGTGAGAAATAACCATAATGGTTTTTCTTGAATTCATTAATTCATCTTCAAATAATTCAATGGTGGATAAATCCAAGTGGTTGGTAGGTTCATCCCATAAAACAATTGCTTGGGGGGCGGAAAGTCCAAGGCTTAATGCAACCTTTCGTTGTTCTCCACCTGAAAGATTTTCTATGGTTAATTCGTGGTCTTCTAAACCAAATAACCTTAGATAACTTAGATAATTGTTATGAACTTTCTCCTCACCTATTTTATCTAATTTTTCAAAAATTAATGCCTGCTCAGAAATTAATTTATCAAAATCTCCTTCTGAATTGGTTATTTTATGTGACACATCCTCAAGTTTATTTTTAAGCTCAAGCATTTCAGGATGAAATTGATAAAAATAATCCTTTAGAGGAATATTATTAAAAATGGGTAATTCTTGTGGAACATAAAACAAAGAAAAATTTCTATTTTTATCAAAGATAAAAGGAGGAGTGGTAGTATCTGCAGAAATCAATCCGGCCAAAATTTTAAAAAGCGAAGATTTCCCGTGCCCATTTAACCCTAAAACCCCGATCTTATCTCCCTCGACTAAAGTGAAGGTTACTTCCTTAAAAATAAGTTTATGGGGATAGGAAAGGGTCAGGTTTTTAAGGGTACATAGTGGATTCATAAATTGGAAGTTTTAATATCATAACTTCACTATTTGGGGCAATTTTTAAGTTGGTGAGGAGGATTTAGAGTAAATTATTCTGGATTTTTACTCCCCCAATAGGTGGATGCTTAAATTGGGAGGGTTTTTAGGGCCGTTGAAAAAATATTTTCAGAGGTAATTTGGTCTCCTTCAAGGTAACCCTTCTGGGATCGTTCATGTAATACCAAAACTTTATCACTTAATCCGAGAATCTCCGGTAGATCGGAAGATATTAAAATTATACCCATCCCCTTCTGTGCCAACTCTCCAAGAAGGTGATAAATTTCTCCTTTGGCCGCAACATCAATTCCTCGAGTGGGCTCATCTAGAATTAATACCTTGGGATTGGTTTTAAGCCATTTACTCAAAACAACCTTTTGTTGATTGCCACCAGATAAGTTTCTTACAGGTTGAAGTTCCTGGAAGCATTTAATATTTTTTTTTATTATTTCTTCTTTCGTTAAGCTTTGAAACTCTTTAAATGGTAGAAACCCCAATAAATTTTTCATTTGTGCCAAAATTGATAGGGTCATATTTTCTAAAATGTTCGCCCCAAGAAGCAGTCCTTCCTCTTTTCTATCTTCTGGCAAATAAGCAATATTTTCTTTGATGGCATCAAATGGTTGATTAATTTGTAAGAGTTTTCCATCTAAAAGAACTTCTCCTGAATCTTTTTTCAAAGCACCAATGAGAATTTTTGCCAACTCCGTTCGACCGCTTCCCATTAGACCAGCAATTCCTAGAATCTCGCCCTTATGAAGTTTAAAACTTACCGGGTTAAGGACATTCTTTTTTCCCAAATTTTTAACTTCTAAAAGACAAGGTCCAGATTTTACTTGGACCTTGGGAATTTGATCTTTTAGATCCCTTCCAACCATAAATTTAATTAATGATTCGGTATCTAATTGAGAAATATCTTGGGTTATAATATGTTTGCCATCCCGAAGGACGGTTACCCTATCCCCGATTTCAAAGATTTCCTCCATCCTGTGACTTATATAGATTATTCCAACTTTCTCTTTTTTAAGCTCACCTATTAGGGAAAAAAGATTTTTAATTTCTATTTTTTCCAGGGCAGTTGTAGGCTCATCCATTATGATGATGCTTGATTTCTCCAGCAAGGCCTTAGCTATTTCTACAAGTTGTTTTTGGGCAAGAGAAAGATTTCCAACCAAATCATGGAGCCCAAAAGGCGCCTTTATTTTTTTTAAAACTTTTTCACATTCATTAACTTGAGCCCTTTCATCGATGAAAAAGGCGGAATTTAATTTTTCCCTTCCCAAAAAAAGATTTTCTGTCACCGTTAAATTATTTATCAAGTTGAGTTCCTGATAAATCATGGCCACGCCCATTTTCTTGGCATCAAAGGGGGTAAAATCTTCTAACTCTTTCCCATTTATAAAAACAGCTCCGCAGTCAGGAGAATACTGCCCGTTTAGAATTTTCATTAAGGTGGATTTTCCTGCACCATTTTCACCAATTAAAACGTGGACCTCACCCTCTTTTAATTCAAAGGAAACATCATTTAAGGCCTTGTTACTTAAAAAAGTCTTGCTAATTTTTTCCATATTACAAAGCATAAATATTCCTAGAGGTTTGTTTTATCAATTAATTCCATTTTGGTGTGAAGGACTTTAGGAGGGGCCTTGCCGCCTTTTAATAAATTGATGGCGTTTTCAACTCCAAGCCTTCCCATTTCATCCGGAAATTGAGCTACAGATCCTTTTAGGTCTCCCTTTTTTATACTATCAAGGGCATCGGGACTTGCATCAAAACCTACGACCTTAATTTGATAAGGTTTATTTAAAGATCTAACCGCCTCAAATGCTCCAAGTGCCATTGGATCATTGGCCCCAAAGATGCCTGAAAGATTTGGATGGGCCTGAATTATATTTTGTGCCACTGTAAATCCTTGGCCCCTATCACCAAAGGCCGATTGTGAGGCCACAACCTTCATTTTTGGAAACTTTTTAATTTCTTCCAAGAAACCTTTTTTCCTATTGTCTACCGATTCCTGCCCGGCAGTTCCCTCAATAATGGCCACCTCACCAATTCCGTTTAGCTCCTTCGCCAAATATTTCGCGGCCAATACACCACCTAAGTAATTATCACTTCCAATGAAGGTTTCGGTTTTTATTCCCAACTTTTGGGCCTCTAGCTCGTCTATATTTGAATCCAATACAATAACTGGTATTTTTGCCTTATTGGCCTTTTCAATAGCAGGTAAAATTTCTTTTCCACCTGATGGGGCGATTAAAATCGCATCCACTTTCCTTTCGATAAGATTTTCCAAAATCTGATATTGCCTTTCAATATCGGAATCCCTCTCTCCAGCTTGGGTGATAATTTTTGCATTTAATCTCTTGGCAGCTTCCAGAGCTCCCTTTTCCATGGAAATATAAAAGGGATTGGCCATAGTCTTTGGGATAAAAGCCAGAACTAATTCTTTATCTGCATTTATGGCGGCTGCCCTAAATTGAAAGGCAAAGAAAAAGAGCGCAATTATTGGAGCACCAAGTGCCAATTTCATTTTCAGGTTGGCCTTGGGTAAACTTCCCTTTTCTCTCTCTCTATGTCGATAGCGATCAATAATTACGGCAATAACTAAAACTGACCCCACTACGATTCCTTCCCAGGCAGAGGGAACATTTAGTAGATTGAGTCCATTGCGCAATACACCCATAATTAATGCACCTATTAGCGTTCCCCAAATCTTTCCCTCTCCGCCCATTAGGCTCACACCACCAATAACGGCTGCTGCAATAGCATAGAGTTCATACATGTCCCCGGCCAACGGGGAAGCGGAATTTAATCTTGCCGCCAAAAGGATGCCGCAAAAACCCGCCAATAACCCTGAAATTCCGTAAATGATAATTTTATATTTTTTAACCGGTACGCCGGATAACCAGGCGGTGGTTTCATTTCCGCCAATGGCGTAAGTGTAACGACCAAGTTTAGTTCTCTTGAGCAAAATTGCTGCAAGATAAAAAAAGAAAAGGACAATTATAACAAAAACAGGAATGCCACCTACTCTTCCAGCGATCTCCCTAAACGAATCTGGGAGTCCACTAATTGGCATTGAACCAGAATATACTTTTGCCAAACCTCTCGCAGAAAGCATCATTCCCAAAGTTGCAATAAAGGGAGGAATGTTGGTGAAAGAAATTATAAGGCCGTTTATAATTCCACAAAAAAGTCCTGTTCCTAATGCAAAGATAGATGCCAAAAGGGGAGACATTCCGGAAACCAATAAATCCGCCGCCACTAAACTTGAAAGAGCTAAAACCGAGCCAACCGATAAATCTATGCCACCACTAATTATGACAAAGGTAAGCCCTATCCCCAATAATGCATTGATAGAACTTTGTTCAGTAATATTTAATATATTTGGTAAGGTTAAAAAGTGGACTGATGCAATTGAGAGAAAAAGCATCAAGATCACTAAGGCCATTATATTTTGCAATCCCTCTTTAAAAGGAAGTTTCATATTATCTTTCTCCATTTTTTAAAATCACTATGAGAAAAATTCCAATAGAACAATATGCGTAATATTAGATCGACCAAATTTGTTTTGTGTGCAATGCTCCATTGTCCTAAAAAAAAAATTTGTGAATTTCCTTGAATTTTTTTTCTTCATCAAACTATAATTTCATTTATGAAAAAATTAATTTTTACTTTGTTTTCCATTTCTTTATTTACTCCAGTTTATGCTTGGGAAGCTGTACCCAAATTGGAAGGTGCAGAAGTTCGGAAGATTCCCTTTTATGGAAAATCTGTTTCTGTTCGGCTAGATACTAAAAAAACCGCGCTTCATCTCAACTCAAAACCGATAAATTGTTATCAATTCTCAACTGGAGACATTAAAAAAGACAATCCTGGGAACCAAGCAAAAGAACCGGTTAATGAGCAAAACCTAATTAAGAATATGCAAATTGAAAAAGCAGTTTATATTGATTTAAAAAATAGAAGGCTTGTAGGAGAGATTATTCCTGACGCTAATTATTATATCGTGGGATTAATGTTTTATCCTGGAGAATTTCATTTTGTTAGACTTTATAAAGATGGTTGGTTTTCCAAGCCTTCTAAAGTCGGCAGTGGATTTTGGGTAGATATGAAACCGCCAAAAGGGTCCGATCTCTCTCTACCTTCCGAAGGAGTGGCCGCTCAACTTGCAAAAAGAGCAGGGCCAAGAGTTTATAAATTTCAGGGATTTTATCTGTTCCCTAACAACAATGTTAATATCAACAATATATTAAATTAAGCTTCTATTGTTGCAAGGTTTCTAAAACTAAAATTGGGAAAATCCTTTGACCTTTAAGGCCTTTAAGGAGAAAAAAAATGAAAAGATTTTTATTGTTATTCGTTGGGCTCCTGGTATTAAGCGCAACTAGCGCCCAAATTGCGAGCGCTGAGGTGGGATTTTCTTGTCCAAGCCCAACTCTAGTTAAGTGTGTTCCAACCGTTGATACAATTGGAAATTGGAACCACAATGGTGGTCAAATGACTGGGAATACATTTTCTCCCAATGATCAGTGTTCAAATGTGATCACATTACCAAATCAAGATACTCGCCTAGTATGTTGTTATACAAAATGCGGTGTTTTCTTTCAGGATGTACCTTTCACAAAATGTAGAAAACTTGGCAGCCGTCGTTTTGCATGTGCTAATTCTCCCTAGCCAATCGGTCCATTGGGTTTCTTTTGGGCCCTTTTGATTTTGGCTTCTTAATAATTTTAATTGAAATGAATTTGATGCAAAGTCTCCTAATTTGAAATAGGTTAAATCAATTGTAAAAATCCAACCTAGTCTGTTGCTTCTTGATTAAGTCAATTTTTGATTCTAGGTTTTCCAAACTTAAAAATTCCAAAATTTAATTGGATAAAACAAGGAGAAAAAATGAAAAGGTTTTTATTGTTATTTGTTGGGCTTCTGGTATTAAGCGCGACTAGCGCCCAAAATGCAAGTGCTGAGGTATATTCTTGTCCAAGTCCAACTCTAGTTAAATGTATTCCAACAGTTAATACAATTGGGACTTGGACACACAATGGTGGTCAAATGACTGGAAATACATTTGCTCCCAACAATCAGTGTGCAAATGTGATCACATTACCAAATCAAGATTCTCGCCTATTTTGCTGTTATACAAAATGCGGTGTTTTCTTTATGGATGTGCCTTATAAATGTAGAAAACTTAGCCAAGTTCGTTTTGCTTGTGAATAATTTTCTCTAGCCAATCGGTCCATTAGGAATTTTTTTCTAATGGACCCTTAATAATTTTAATTGAAAATGAAAAGGATTAGGAAGACTGTGATTATTAATCCAATAACACCTATAAAAATCCAATCAGCTTTCTTTTCCGGTAATTTAAAATCTCCCGTCTCTCTAAAATGGGAGTCATTAATATTATCGATTACATACTGAAAATCATTTAGGGGTGTTAATCCAACAAACTGATAAAGAACTTCCCTGTTTTCACAATAAATTACAGTCGGAACTCCTCTGATTTCAAAATGCTCGGCAAGCTCAGGATTTAACCCAGTATTTACTTTATAAATATTTATATTTGGATTTTTTTCTTCCAACAAATTAATGACAGGATCCATTGTTTTACATGGACCGCATGTATCCGAAAAAAACTTTATAATAAAAAGCCCTTTTTCGGAATTTACTATTTCTTCAAAATTTTCATTTGTTACTTCTTTCACTTTTTTATTTCGACAGTCTCTATCGGACTAGGTCGCTCCTCTTTCAGATTGCAATGCTGGTTATAACAAAGGTGAAGTGGTTTAGGAAGAAAATCGAAATCGATTTATTGCTATATACCGGAAAATTATACAGAATGATTTTATCATTACTTTACTTCATCTTGCGAAAGAACTCCCTCATCTCTTGAATAGTAAGGAGATTAAACGCTTCATTATAAGCGAGGATGTGATCCTTGTTTCTCGGATCAAAACCTAGCGGCCATCCCTGTAGAAAATGTATCCGACTATCTCTATTTAGGTAGGGGTTTGGCTTATATTGGGGGATGACATTCGTTTGGTAAAATCCTTTTCCATCTCTCTTTTCCTGCACTTGGTATTCCATTTGCGTCTTCAAAACCTTCTTGCCGGCCCACGTATCAATAAGGCCCACGGATGTTTTGTCAGCAAATTCAACCACCACGAAAACGTGATCCCCTGGCACTAGTTCGGCTTGATGGAAATTTTCAAAGACCTTTATACCCTTCATGGCATAATAAGTTTTCATAATGTGAAGACCAATATAGACATATCCCGCATGTTCACCACAATTCGCAGTTTGAGTCATTGAACTGTGGGCGGCCATTTTAACAAAATCGTGCGGACAGTTCTTGTCGTACTGTTGACGCTCTTTTGAAGTTAAGCTCCTATAGAGTTCCGTATCTTTCATGCAACGTAGGTAGGCAGTTGTATCTGTAGCTATATTGTAGTTCTCCCAATCTTTGTCAGACATCTTTTTACCATCAAAATTTAAATTCCCACCTTTATTTTGAATTTTACCCTGCAAAATTAAGTTCCAGACGACTTTTGAACTTCCTGTGTCTGCGGCCAAGTTCTGGGAGACAGCTCTTTCTACACGCTCTACTGCCCTCCGCTCCTCCACACTTGACCCCGCTTGCACTTGGGTGAAAATTCCGCAAATTAAAAATATGATTAAATATTGGATTCTCATTTTTAGTCCCTTGTTTAAGTGTCATTATTTAAAATAAGAACATTTGACTTCCTTTCGGGATAAAAAAAATAAATTTGCAGGATTTTAAATAATTCTTATTTAAAAATTAAAAAAATAAATCCACCTGGATTGTTGATCGCAAAAATTTGAAAAAAAATTATAGGAATAATGGTCAAAATTAGCGAACCAGATCCCTTTATAGAGATCGATTCGTCTGGTAATAGATTTGGTGGAGATGACAAGGATCGAACTTGCGACCTTTTGCATGCCATGCAAACGCTCTCCCAACTGAGCTACACCCCCTGAATTTGATTTGGACAATTTAGACAATTTTGCATTGGCCTGGCAAGAACAAATTTATTGCGCGCATAGTCTAAAGAAGTACTTTTTCTAAAAACTGTGAATACACCTGGGGTGATTCGGGACCGTATCCACCACTCATAAGATAGCATTGTGGAATATCTAATTTTTTTAAAAATTCAAAAATTATCAAATCCCTTTCCAAAAGTTGCGAAAGGTTTAAATTCATTTTAGAGGTAGAGGTCAGAACATCTTTTTCAAATGGGTCAGATCCACAAACGACCACTGCCAAATCGGGTTTACCCTCAAGCTTTAAAAGTCCCTCTTTTAATTTTAAAGGATAAAAAAATTCTTCCCCCTCTTCAATGGGAATATCTATATTCGATGGCAAAAACCAGGGGTTAAGATTTCCTTTCTCATTGTACTTAGGACCTTCAAGAGGCCAACTGGATCCCATATGAATACTTAGAGTTTTTATGGAATCGTCCCTTTGGGTAATCTCTGCCGTTCCACAGCCTTTATGTGCATCAACATCTATTACCCAAGCAGATTTAATTTTATTTTTCTTTTGAAGGCCTCTTATTCCAATGATGATGTCATTAATTAGACAAAACCCCCGACCGCCAAAAGTCATTGCATGATGAAATCCTCCACCAAGGAAAAAAGAAAATTTCGTATCTAATGCCAATTCCATTGAATAGTAAGAACCTGCCGATTGCAGGAGAATTTTTTTAGCTAGATCAATAAAAGGGTATTTTTGATTTAGGGGGTTATATCGATTGAAATTTCCTTTTCCATCGAAGAGTTCATAACATTTGATTATTTCGGTATCTATTTTTTCATTAAATAAATTTTCTACAAAATCTTTATCATGTGCCAAAAGGATGTCGGTTTTATCAAGAGGAAAAAGTTTTGGAATTAATATTTTTTCAGTTTTATTCTTTAGTGATTCAAAAACTTTTTGGGACCTATCTCCCTTAAGAGGAATTTCTATTCCAAAATCTAATAGGTTTGGAATGGAATCTGGTGAAAAAATAATCATAGAAGTTCTAAGGCCTCTTGTATTATTTCTTTTGAAGGTAAATTATTTAGTGCCGAAAAAATCGAATTAAGCTGGTTAACATTTTTTATGCCACAAAGAACGTTTCTCACAGACGGCTTCGATAGGTTGTGGGCCAATGCCAGCTCAAGTCCTAAGTGACCTTTTTCTTCAAGAAAATTTAAAATCTTTTCCATTTTTTTAATTTTTATATCTTTATTTGATTTTTTCCACCAAGGAGCCCAGGATCTTGCATCAAAGGAATCAAACTTTGAATTTTCTTTTACTTTCCCGGTGATTATTCCTTTATCGAAAGTTCCCCAACTCATAAAAGGGATTTTTTCTTTAATAATTAGGTCTTCAATATTTTCAAGGGCAGTTTTATTGAAAATATTATATTCGGATTGAACCATATCTATTTTATCTATTTCGATGGCCTTTAATAAATCTTCAATATTGGTATTGCAAAGACCAATCATTCTAATTTTTCCCTTGGATTTTTCTTTGGAGAGAAATTCAAGAGGTAATCTGATATCAATCCTTGGGTCTGGCCAGTGGATCATATACAGATCAATGTAATCACAATTAAGAGTGGTTAAACTTTGATCCAACATTTTTTGAATAACTTGGGGGGAATTATTTATATCCACCCTTTTATTCAAATCCCAAGTTATTCCACCCTTGGAAATTACAAATATATTTTCTCTTATATGCGAAAAAGCCTTACCTATCCTTTGTTCTGAAAGGCCAAATCCATAAATAGGTGCAGTATCAAAAATTTTAATCCCTCTATCAAAGGAGGTCCTTAGGAGTATTTCAGCGTCGGAGTCCGAAATTGCTCCAAAACCATATCCTCCACCTTCCCCACTAAGGGATGCCCCACCAAAGCCAATAGGTCCTGCATTTAATGCTTCATTTAGATTCATAAATGTTGAATTATCATTTAAAAACCATGATTGACAATGGTCATCATGAGGCATTATTTTGAGGGCCATGGAACTATTGACCTTCGCTCACCGAGGTGAGGCAAAATCCTTTCTTAAGAATGACCGCTTTTTACCCGTACCCTTCTTGTTTGAGGGGCTTTATAAAAATGAAAACTGTTTTTTGTTGATCCATGGAGAGGGAATACAAAATACCTCCCAAAAAATTTCTGTGGTTTGCGGAGCCTTCAAGGAACAAATACATTCCATCATTAACTTGGGAGTATGTGGATCTCTTATTGAAAATACCTTTAAAATTGGAGAAATCTATCCCATTAGAACTTGTTATATGGAAGGAGAATTTAAATCCTTTTCCACCAGCTCTAAATCGGGTGTCGATATTATTTCCGCTAAAGAAAGAATAAATAAATCTGATAATGCCAAAAGCTTATCTTTTTTCGCTCCTTTAGTTGACAGGGAAGCCTGGGCGATAGGATCGGTCTGTACTTTATTAAATATTCCTTTTTATTCATTTAAAATTGTATCGGATTATTCAAACAGTGAAGATATTTGCCAATTGGTTTCCTCCCAATCAGAAGAAATATCGGAATCTCTTTATAAGTATTTTTCACAACTAAAAATTGAATATCCAATAAATAAAGAGGAAATTAAAAGTAATTTAAGGACCACTACTTCACAAAGAAGGCTTTTTAACTCCTTAACAAAAAAAATGGAATTAAAGGGAATTAAGTACGATCACTCCGAGCAAAATTTTGGGAATTTGATTCCAAAAAAACGAACCACCAAGATTTTGGAAGAAATGAAAAAAAAACTTTTTCCATTCGAAGCTGCTTTAAATGAAAAATTAGAAAATCATACAAAAAATTTGAAAACCTCAAACATAAATGTCAAATTTAGCAAGGACTTTGAGGATTCCTCCATTTCCTTATCCTTTACCGTAAATAACCAACAAGAATTTGAAAAGATTATCTCTTCCCTAAATTCTTTTCCCCTCCAGAAAACTATAGATCTACTCGAAGGGAAAATAGATGTTTGAACGAATTTTTATAGAAAAAGAAGTTCAATCTGAACTTAGAACCCAAGAAATTTTAAGAAAACTTGGAAGAACTGACTTCGAAATAATTGGAAAAATTGAAGATATTTTTGGAAAGGTAAAAAAACCTTATCTTCAAAAAAGAGAAAGCTTAAACTTATTTATTGGAAATAAAAAAGGATCACTAGTTAAAAAAGCCCCAGATGCGTATGGTGTTTTAGGGGAGCCACATTTTTACTTTATCCATGCTTTTAACTGTATTTATGAATGCCAATATTGCTACTTGCAAGGGTACTTTAATTCACCTGATTTGGTTTTCTTCATTAACCACGAAGAAATTTGTCTGGAAATTGAGAAAAATATATTGGAATTTGAAAAAGGAATTTGGTTTCACGCAGGGGAATTTAGCGACTCCCTTGCCCTTTCACATTTAACTGGCGAACTTCCTTTTTTATTTGATCTTTTTAAACGATACCCCAAGGCAAAATTGGAATTAAGGACAAAATCGGTAAATATCAAAGAACTTATTAAGCTAAATCCATTAAAAAATATAATTACATCATTCTCCCTTTCGCCAGAGGAAGCAATTAAAGAATTTGATTTAAAAACCCCTTCTCTTAAACACCGATTAAATGCTATTTCAAAACTACATCAGGCAGGACATCCCATAGGAATTCATTTTGATCCCATAATTTATGAGGAGAATTTTGAAGAGAAATATAGGAACCTAATTGAAAATTTAAAAATGACAATTCCTTTGGATAATATAAAATACATATCTTTAGGAGTGGTCCGGTTTACTAAAAACGTTTACCATCAAATGAAGAAAAACTATCCCAATTCTTCACTATTGGCAGAGAATTTTACAGTCAGCTTTGACAATAAAGTGAGATATATCAGACCCAAAAGACTTTGGATTTTACAAACCATCAAAAAAATCCTTCAGGACAATGGAATAAGTGAAGATAGCATTTATCTTTGTATGGAAAACGAAAATTAATAAGAAATCTTTTCTAAAATTTGCTTAAGTGAAACCCCTACCTCATTTAAAGATTGAAAGAAATCCAGGATAATTCCTTGGGCCAAATCATCGCTTGGACGATTTTTAATATTATTTGCAAAATCCAGACCGGCTTTTGAATAACGCTTTCTTAATTCATCGATTTCTCTGCTATCCTCTTTAGGAATTAGACCAAGGGAACTCATTTTTGAAAGTTTTCCAAATACCAAGGCCAAATTTATTTCAGTAAAATGATTGGCCAGCATCTGATTATTTATTTTCCGTAACAGAAAAGGAACATCCAAATTTTTAGCTTCAATCAATTTATCCAAAAAGGCCAATGCCTCTTTGCCCCTACACACATTCCAATAATTTTTACCCTTTAAAATTTGATCATATTTAAGGGTATTATCGGTTTCCAATTTCAAAATATCTCTTTGATATAATACTTCTGCTTCCGGACTACTGATGGATTTCTCAAAAAATTCCGTAATGGTATCATTTAAATCTTTTAATCTTACTGGCTTATTTTTATAAAAAGGTTCGTTGCTGTCACATTCTTCCTTTCTCTTTTTAAGGGCATTTTCAATGTCTCCCTCATCTGACTCGTTTGGAATTTTTTTAGCATTTTTGTTGGTAATTATTATCTCTTTTTTGACAGGAGGGGTTTCCTTGATTACTTTGGGTGAAACAAGTTCAGGCCGTTCCTGAGTTTTATCTTTTTTTAAAAAGAGAAAGATCAATATTAGGCTTAGAAAAACTAGTAGGAAAAATTTTTTCACTAATTAAAAATATCATGAAAGATCATAAACTAAAAGATTTAACCATTTTGGAAAAAGGTTTCAAAATTCTTCAAATTGAAGGCCAGGAAAAACTTTTAAAGTTGGCCAATAATAAGGACTGGAAATCCCTGGATGAATCCTTTTTTGAATTAATAAAAAAAGGGGCTTACCTCCACACTCTCTTAAAAGATCACCATGATTTTGATCAGATTGAACACCTTATAAATCTTAGGGAAGCAGAAAATGATGAAGAAGGTATTTGGCATGATGACGGGTCAAGGCTAATGGCCTTTTCCCTTTCGTTAAACCCAAATGTTAAATTAATAAGTGGAGGAGAACTTCTGATCCGTAGAAAAGAGGAACCCAATCAGGATATATCTTTAGGCCCTTTTCCTTTTGGGACTTTAACAATATTTTTAACTGGGCATTATGGTTTTGAACATAAAGTGTGTAAGGTTAAAAAGGGGGAAAGACTATCAATAGCCGGATGGTGCTCTTAAAGACATTTGCAAAATAGAAAATCTGGCCCATAATTAGTCATCGGGGGAATATGATTATGAAAAAGGTATTTCTTATTGTTTTAATCTGTTATTTAAACTTAGGATTAAGCGCCCCAAATAAAATGTCTGGTTATCAGGATTTTATTAGGGAATCCAATAAACTAAGACTTAATCAGGAATTAAAAATTTATAAAAAACAGCAGGAATTTCTTTCAAGATTTTTCAAAAGAAAAATGACCCACCTTCAAGAAATAGCTAAATTGCAAGAAAATCTTGAATTGGGAAATAAGGAAAAAAATAAAAAAATAACTTCATTAATTGTTCAGAAGAAAAAAGATTTTAAATTGGAAACTAGAAAAATTCGCCAGGAGTTCTTTAAAAACGAATTAAGATCTGAAATTGAAAATTTCAATTTAAAAATGCGCCAAAGGAAACAGGCATTTAATAAAAGCACTTCCGCAACAATTTAACGAGATGCCATTAGGGTCTTAATTTTTTCTTCTAAATCCCTTATTCTGTTTTCGAGCTCTCCTACCTTAATTTCTAAGGAGTTTATTCTTAAGAACTTGCTGTCGGATGGTTCCTTTTTTTGGTAATCAATTGGGGATTCTTTATAATCATAATTTTGGGCAAAAATAACGCCACAAGTCATTAATATCAAACCTATCAAAATTGAATTTTTCATAATTTCCTCCTCTTCTTTGATTGATTATACCTAATTACAGGTAATTAGATATTTTTTACTTGGCCCTTGATGAATTAAGTCAGAAGTTATATAAACTTTTTCTTGATTAACTAGCTAATTTTAAAAAGGAACCGAGCATGGCCCGAAAATGTGATTTAACCGGAAAAAGAAGACTTGTAGGAAACAAAGTTTCCCATGCAAATAATAAAACTAAAATGAGGCAACAAGTTAATCTTAAAACTAAACGTGTATTCGATCCAGATACTGGAACAACTGTTAAATTAAGAATTTCAGCAAGAGCGATCAAAACTTTAGATAAAGTTGGATCGTTGTCAAAATTTCTTAAAAAATACAGACACCTTTTTACCTAATATTATTTAATCACCTGAATTTCTTCGATTAAAAATCCCCATTTGTTTACGGAAGTGTCAGATTTAAACACAATTTTAAGTGTTTCCCCATCAACATATTCCGAAAACCCATTGGTCCCCTGGCCACTAAGTTTTTGCATTTCGTCCTTGTCCGAATTTATTCCTAAATAATCATAGCTTGATTCAAGCTCCCACTTCTTAATCTTTAATCTTAGATACTTTGCACCTGGGACCGTGAAAATCCTCGTCTCCGTTAAATTTTCCTTATAAGGATGTTCGGATTCAAAAGTTTCTACTTTCATATCCACCCATTCCGATTCCTTGGGAAACTTTTTAATGGGCCTTATATCTGAAAGGAGATTATAAGCATTTATCCTTCCACTTTCTCTTTTTATCTTTCCTCTAAGCTTTGAAACTTCATCTGATGTGCTCATAAGTCTTTCTTTTAAATCAGAGTGAGGTATTCGCCCTTCCTTAGATAATAAAAGACCGATTACACCTGCAACGTGTGGTGTTGCCATGGAAGTTCCAGAATGAACTTTGTAAGAATTTTTTAATACAGTGGAGTTTATATTTTTTCCAGGCGCAGCTATAAGGACAGTTCCAGCTCCATAATTTGACCAGTCAGCAAGTTCATTTTGTGCTGTAAGCCCTCCTACTGAAATGACATTTGGAATCTCATAACTGGAGGGATAATGGGGTGCTTGATCATTATCTCTACTATCATTTCCTGCGGCCGCAACAAATACTATTCCATTATTTGAGGCATTTAAAATCGCATCTTTTAAGGCCTGCGAAAATTCGGCCCCCCCCCAAGAGTTAGAAGTAATATCAACTCCTATTTTTACAGCATAATCTAGCCCCAAAATAGCTTGTTCGCTGCTCCCGGCTCCTTGGTCACTTAAAAATTTCACAGGAACTAAGGAAACCTCTCCCATGACCCCCGCAACGCCAATTCCATTATCATGAATTGCACCAATGACTCCTGCACAGTGACTTCCGTGCCCGTTGCCATCCATTGGATCTCCATCTTTATTGAAAATGTCATAGCCATGAATATCATCAACATATCCATTTTTATCGTCGTCAATTCCTTTTTTTCCATTGAGTTCAGAAAGGTTAGTCCAAATTTGTTCTTTCAAATCTGGATGATTGTAGTCAATCCCAGTATCAAGTACTCCAACTTTTATTTTTTTATCGCCCTTTGTGATATTCCATGCTTCCAAAGCTCTTATATCGGCCCCTGCCACACCACCGGTTAAAGGTGGCTCAGGTTCATTACTTCCGGTATTAGATAATCCCCAAAGTGTATTAAAAAGGGGATCATTGGGTGCCCCATTTTGTTCCTCTAGTTCGCTGATTTTTTTTATATCCAAAGAATCAACTGGCCTTTCAATTTTCCAAATGAAGTTAGGTTCTGAATAAATAACATTTGGATTATTTTTTAAACTCTTTAAGACTGATTTTATGGACTTATTGTTTCCAATGTCTAAAACATAGAGGGTTCCATAAGAAAGATTTATAGGGCGTTTTAGGGTAATCCCTTGATCTTCTAAATCCTGGAAAAAAGATTTATTGGAAGATTTTAATTTTACAATAATCTCACCCGGAACGAATTCTGCCTGATAATTTTTTTTATTTGCTGAAAAAGCAAGACTAAAAAGGGCCATTAAAGTGGCGATTAATAAAAATTTCATTAATTTTTCCTTATTTCTTGGGTTGATTCATTACTAACTTAGTTTAAGGCAGAATTTAACATTTTAACCTTTGCGGAAAATTCTTCCCCAATTTCCATTAGAAAAGGGTTTTAAGAGAAAATAAACTATGGCCGTATATAATATTTCTAAGGATCCAGTATCTTTAAAAAAAATCTCTTTGCGAATTTGGAGGCTTCGGGATGAAATTGAATCCATTATCCAAAGTCGAGTCGAAAAAGGGGATGCAAAAATAGATGATTTGGCCAAAGAATACACCTCTCCTTCTCCCGAAAAAAAAGCTTCCGGAGAAATTACCTTACCTCTAGTAACAATTCCGGCAGAAAAAACCTCCGCTGGAAAGGCCATAATTTCTGAAATAAATATGGGAGGGATAAGATTTTTCTGCAACAGTAATTATCTAATTGGAAATTCTCTAGTGATTGAATTCCAAATCCCAAAACATTTTAGATTAAATTCGGTGGTGCTTGAAACCAAAACCTTTGACCTAAAAAGTAAATTAATCAGTGACAAGAAACTTCCTTATCGAATTCAATTAAAATGGACATTCTTGAAACCTGGGGAGAGGACTTTACTTAGGGAGTTTCTACAATCAATAAGCCTAGGCAAACCAAAAGAAAAAATTGTTTCTGAAGAAATTGAACCAATTGGGGAAAAAGAACAAATTGTTTCGGAAGAAACTCAACCAGTTGAAGAAAAAAAGAGTGCTTAAACTTCTTTTGCCGCAATGGCAAACTTTTGGGCCCCGGCCTTTTTAGCTACATCAATTATATCAAGAGTATTTTGGAGACTTGAAGATTTATCTCCTTGAAAGATAATCATATCGGTTTTATTTTTAGATAATGCGGATTTAATCATTTCTTCCAGATTTTCAATTTTAACCGGCTCCCCATCAACAAAAATCGCACCCATTTGATCAACCGAAATTAGTACAGCTGAAGGTTGATCTTTTTTTTCGGGTGATTTTGAAGTTATTTTAGGAATATCAACTTCAAGTCCAGATTGAAACGTCACAGAACTGGTCACCATAAAAATTATCAATAGTACCAACATGATATCAATGAACGGAGTAACATTAATTTCCGTAATGATTGAATCTTCTGAAGAATTATCGTTTTTGAGATTTACTGCCATTAAGTTCTTTCTACCTTCTCGGATAGTTCTTCCAAATTATTTTTTAATCTTAAAAAGATTGCATTAATTTTAGTCTGAAAAAAGTTATAAAAAATAACACTAACGATTGCCACTAATATTCCCGCTGCCGTAGCAATTAGTGCTTCTGAAAGGCCTGATGAAACCACTGAAAAACCACTATTTCCTGTTGCGGACATGGATTCAAAGGATTTTATAATCCCAATTACGGTTCCAAATAATCCAATAAAAGGGGCCAAATTTCCAATTGTACCTAAAATCCAAAGAAATCTTTTTAAAGATAATTGTGTTTCACTGAGCTTCCTTAAAATATTCCTCTCCCAGGTTTCTTTGGGAAGTCCCTTACCTTCTAATACAGCTAGGAAGGGATCTCTTAATACCGAATCTGCAGACTTAACAAGGCCCACGCATTCATGAATTTTACCCTCATCCATTAAATTTTGGGCGTTTTGAAAAAGGTTACTAAATTGGCGGTTAAACTTGGTTAGAAAAAAATATTTCTCTATAAAAACCGCCCAAACTAGAATTGAGCAAATAAGCAGTGGATACATAATAAATCCACCATTAATTATTATTTCTAAAATCTTCATAAAACCCCACGTCAATATGTACTAATCTTGATCAGAACTATAATATTACCATATTATACCGATTAAATGATTAGAGCAAAAAAATGAAAAAAAGCCCCAAAAAAAACAAGTTAAATTTTTCAAACTTAATTATGGGTTTCTTTTTATTGACTATATGCGCAAGCGCTTTTTTCACGGAACTTTATCAAAATCCTAAAAATTTAAATAAAGGTATCCAGGTGGGGATTTCTCTTCCCATATCCGCTGATTTGGAAAAGACAAAAAAAATTATCCTCAAAAATAGATTAGGTGAATTCCATTTTGAAAAAAATGAATTGGGCTGGAAACTTATCTTTCCAAGACTTTTACCTGCCAAAGAAGAATCTCTTAATTATATATTTTCGGTAATAAAAGATATTAAGGTTAATAAGGCCTTTAGATTGGATTCTTTAAATGAATCAAGCCTATATCTTAATTCGCCTTTCATGGAAATTTCTTTACTAGGAGAGGACGGGATAACTCAATCCATAAAATTTGGGATGATTGATTCAAAAAATAATACCACATATGTAGGTATATCTGGAAAAGAAATTATTTTTCAAATTGATTCATTCCAAACCCCACTCGAAAAACTAGATCTCATGGATTTTATAGATCCCCGAATTTTTTATTTTTCTCCACTTAAAATATCTTCCATAAAAATTTATGAAGCTGAAAAACAAATTCCCATCCTATCGCTTAATCAAAGTCAGGGAAAATGGTTAGGGAAAAATGGCCAAATTCTAAGCCAACCTAAGGTTGAAGAATATTTAAAAAACCTTAGTAGCTTAAAAAGCGAAGTAATCCTGGATCAGCTTTCCGATGATTTAAAAGGTAAAATAAAAAAATCTCTCGAAAAACCACTTTTCATTGTAGAGATTGAAGATTTTGGAAATAAGAAACATTATTTCCAAGTTTTTCCGGTGATTAATTCGATACCTGATTTAAAAATTGATAAAAAAGAATCAATTATTGTCTCCGTAAGGGATTCGCAACAACAATACCTCATATCTAGAAAATTTTTGGATATATTTAGAAAGAAAGAGGAATCCTTTTAGGATTACTTGGTCTCTTTATGAAGAGTATGTTTATTTTCGTATTTACAGAACTTATTTAGCTCTAAACGGTCTGGCTTAGTCTTTTTATTTTTTGTAGTGGAATATCGACTAACTCCAGGCTTCCCGCTAGTTCTGCAAGTTGTACATTCTAAGTGAATAACTACTGTAGGTCCCTTTGCCACGTATTCCTCCGAAACTTAAGTTCAATATGAAAAGGTAAGCTACACTTATTTTAGTTGCTCTGACAACCCAAAATTGCTAGATTTTCTCCTATGGAAGTTTGGACTAAAATTACCGAGGACAACTGGTCCTTTTGTCATTATAAATCCTTGAATTTAAAGGCTTTTATTGGAATAGGCGGGGATTTAGGAGAAGATTTCTTCTACCTTGTAACTTGTACAGATCAAAACCACAATAATGAGTTTTTTCAAAAAAAGTGCATAACCCTTTCAGAAGCAGCAGAAACCATTAATTCCCTTTATGGGAAATGGCCATTAGTAGATCTTCGGACCAAATCCGAAGGCGGGTGCGAAACCTGCGAAGCCCATTAATTACCATCAATATTGACAATTTCCCTTAAATTAGCGACATTACGACTCTATTTTTAAAAACCAGTTGTATTTAAAGCAACAAAATTAAAGGTGAAAATAATGAAAGCAGGAATCCATCCAGAATATAAAGATGTCACCATCAATTGCGTTTGTGGAGCAGTTTACCATACTCGTTCAACCTCAAACCTAAATAAAATCGATATCTGTGCAAATTGCCACCCATTTTATACTGGTAAAGAAAAGCTAATTGACACAGAAGGAAGAATTGAAAAATTCCAGAAAAAATTCGGTACTTCTTATTCAAGTAAAGTAAAAAAACCAGTTAAGAAGTAATCTATCTATTCTTTAAAGGTTTATAGTCTCTTTTTGAAGGGCCAATGTATATTTGCCTTGGCCTTGCGATTTTAGTCTCTGTTGAAGATACCATCTCTTTCCATTGAGACATCCACCCAGGAAGCCTCCCAATTGCAAACATAACGGTGAACATATTTGTAGGAATGCCTAGGGCCCTATAAATTATCCCTGAATAGAAATCGACATTTGGATAAAGTTTTCTTTCAACAAAATAAGGATCTTTTAAGGCCTCTTCTTCTAATCCCCTGGCCACATCAAGCAAAGGATCCTTAACACCTAACTTATTAAGAACGGTATCTGCAGCTGCTTTGATTATTTTGGCTCGAGGATCAAAATTTTTATAAACCCTGTGTCCAAAGCCCATTAGTTTAAAAGTATCATTTTTATCTTTGGCCCTGGTTAAAGCCTTCTTATAATTCCCGCCACTTTTTTGGATTTCCTCCAGCATATTCATAACTTCTTGATTGGCCCCACCATGTAATGGTCCCCAAAGTGCATTCACCCCCGATGAAACACATACAAAAGGATTTGCTTTGGAGGAGCCGACCATTCTAACAGTGGAGGAAGAACAGTTTTGTTCATGATCAGCGTGCAAAACAAGGAGAGTGTCTAATGCTTTACTTACATCCTTATCTGCTTTTTTCCCAAACATCATATACAAGAAGTTTTCCACGTAGGTTAGGGAAGAATCGCTATTAATTGGTTTTTTTCCATGAGCATTTCTATAAAATCTTGCAGAAATTGAACAAATTTGATCCATAAGCTGAGCTAAAACTTTATCTGAACTTTCAGCGGTATAAAAAGCCGATAAGGCCGCTGTTGTAGAGGATAAAACGGCCATAGGATGGGTTTTCTTTGGAAAAGAATCTATTATATTTTTAATTTCTTTTGGTAGAGGATGTCCCTTCAAAGACTTTTTAAATTTATTCAATTGAGAAGTATTAGGAAGTTCACCATAAAAGAGAAGGTATGAGCATTCAATAAAGTTGGATTGCTCGGCGATTTGTTCAATTGGGTAACCCCGATATCTCAAGATACCCTTATCTCCCTCCAAAAAGGTGATACCGGATTTACAACTTCCGGTGTTACCAAACCCATTATCTAGGGTTATATAATTTGTAGCTGACCTGAGTTTGGTGATATCAATGGCCTTTTCGTTTTCCGAGCCCACAATAACGGGCAGTTCAAAAACCTTTCCATCAATGTCTAATTTCACATTTCCTGACACATTTAACCCCTTTTCGTACTCCAACTTTCTGGATTTTGTTGCCATCTAACCAAATCCGAAACTTCCTCTTCGGTTAATTTAAAGTATCCTTTGGATACCTCTAGGATAGAGGAAAAATCTGTCAGGGAAAATAGAGAAAGGTTTAAATTTTTCAGTAATTTTTCCATCGATTTCATTTGATAACTCACTATGCAAAAACAGGCGACTATGTCTAAACCAGCTTCATTTAATGCCAAAGTGGCACTTTCTAAAGAAGATCCTTGATTAACTAGATCTTCTATAAGGATAATTTTATCTCCTCGCGTAAAGTCCCCTTCTATCTGGCTTTTTTTGCCATGCTCTTTTGGTTTTCCTCTGACATAAATCATGGGAAGACTCATTTTTTCTGATATCCACGCGGCATGGGGAATTCCAGCGGTAGCCAATCCTGCAACTTTATCGAATTGTAAGCCAGAGTTTTTTATTTTTTGAACAAAAGCTTCAACTACCTTTCGCCTTGCATTAACGTGAGATATTAATTTTCTATTGTCACAATAAATCGGGCCCTTTAAACCAGATGCATAGGTAAAGGGATTTTTTATCGAAATCTGAATGGCCTGAAGCTCCATTAATAACTCTGCAACTTTATTTTTTTCCATAAATTAAATATGTCCAATATTTTAAATTGTTGTTATGTTCACTACCTTAAATAATGGTGAGTTGAATACCATTTTGGGGAGAGAAAATGAAATTAAAAGTTGGTCTTTTTGTTTTAGCTGCTAGCTTTAACTTATTTGGACAGTCTTTCCGACCCTTGTCGGAATCCAATAAAATTATTTTTGGAACAAAAAGTACAAAGTTATCCGTTAATAAATCCGTTTCCTACGATGTAACTTTCGAAAAAGAAAATGTTCTTACTAATGGCCATCAATTTCTTATGACGGTTGCAGGAATTAGTACAGGTCCAGCACCAACTGGAAATGCTTTTGCCAGCAAAATTGTTTTTTTTGAAAGAAGAGGAAAATCAATCTCAATGTTTGAGAATACAGAAGGTAAAATGGTTACCAACTCCATTACCACACGAAAGTTTCTAGCTGAATTTCCCATAATTTCTGAGGATGAAAAATATATAACCATAGACTTTGCTAAAGGAATGAGCTCAATTGTTGTAAAAGACGGGATGTACTCCTCAGATGGAGGCCCCTCAACTGAAACTTTACTTTTGGCCTCTTCAACCTTTATCGATAAAGTTGAAATGAGGGGTAAGTTTTTATTCATCGACCAATTTATACAATTTCAGGTTCCTGGTACGAAAGATTTTGGCGATATCAACCTTAAATTCACTTTCTCAACTTATGAAAAAAATAATAATTTCAAACCTAGGCGAAGTATTGGGTTAAATCGGTTAGGCTATTTTGAATCTCACCCCCAATTCGACCCAAAGGCAGGACTCGAAGACCAACCTACCTATACCAATATTTTAAAGTACTCGCTTGAAAAGCCTATTACCTATTACGTTTCCAAAAATGTTCCTGCCGAATTTAAACAGGCCGTAATTGATGGAATTCTTTATTGGAACTCCGTTTTTGGTAAAGAAGTAATTAAGGTAGACGAGCTTCCAGAAGGAGTTTCGGTACACGAACCTGGTTATAATATTGTTCAATGGTTAGATTGGGATTCAGCAGGCTTTGCCTATGCGGATATACAATCAAATCCAATTACCGGTGAAATTCTCCAATCACATGTTTACATGACTTCCTCCTTTGCTAAAGGAGGAAGTCTTTCAGGTGCGGAATTTTTGAAAAAACTGCTTTCCATGGCCCCCCAAGAAACCTCCAATCCTCAACCCAATGTAGGACTTAAAGGTTTTAATACCGCACCTGCATGTCGGATAAACCTGGAAAACTTTATCGGAACGGACATTGTAAAAATTCAACAACTTATTATGGAAAAGGGAGAAGAAGCTGGTGCCAAGGAAGTAATCACTCGATTTACTTCCGACTATATAAGGGAAGTAGTTGCACATGAGATAGGCCATACACTTGGTCTTCGACATAACTTCGCAGGTTCACTTGGAACAAATATCCCCAATTCTGATTACGAAAAAATTTCCACTCTTAATTTTTTAACCGGATTAATACCTGATGGACTTTACCCATCCTCATCAGCGATGGATTACACCCAAATTTTCAACGCAGGAATGATTGGTTCAATTATTAGAAACAAGTCATTTCCCCTTCCGTATGACAAATTGGCCATCGAATGGGGATATAGCGATGAACTGCAGCCTGTAAACTCTGAAATCCCATTATTTTGTACAGATTCCTCAAACGGTCAATTTCAGGATTGCAGAGTCTGGGACCAAATGACCAACCCTATTCTTTTTGCAAACTCTAAATGGAGAGAGATTCCCGGGATGCTTTCTTTTTCTCTTTTCCAATTATTGGAAACTGCACTTAAGACAAACAAAGAAATAATGCCTGCATTGAAAGCCTTAAAACTCTCTCCAGAAGGAAACGCCAATTTGATGGTAAATAGACTAATGGGGCTTCTAACAAGTGCGGGTCCTCAAAATAAATTTCTAAATATTTTAAAAAAATATCCTGATTTGTCGGCACTAGACCAATCTGAATATGTTGAGGAAGTTAAAAAACTTCAAGAGGAAACATTTAATTCCTTAGGTGGACTTTCAAACGTGGTTTTAAGAGATGTAATGCCAAACGAAAATCTTCAAGTGCCTATAATAAAAGAAAGTTCTGATTTGTTCTTTTTTTACCTGGGTAAATTAGCTATTGATGAGGAAAAAAGGACCCAAATTAGTTCATTCTTTAAAAATTACTTTTCAGTTTTGGAAAAGGAATTTCTATTAAAATTTTCAAAAGAAGGGCAGAAGCTAACTTTCAACATTAAAGATGATAAGTGGTTAGAAAAACTTATGACATTTGGTGAAAAGACCGTTTTTACCAATTCAAACAAAATTCTTGCAACCTTTGGAGATAATTCTGTAATGACACCCCAATTTGAATATCTAAGAGAAGGGCAGGATTTAAGAGCCGAGGTAATTAAATTTCTGGGAACAGATTTTTATCCCCAAATCCCAAGCTATGGCAGAAATAGGGATAAAATTACCAACCAACTCGTGGCAAAATTTGTGGGTACTAGCGACTCCGTTGTTGGTCAAACACCGAAGCCAGAATTGCCAGATGCAGTCTATGATTGGTTCGTTTCAGAAGTTAACCGGTTCCTTCCTGTAATGCCAAGAACACTTCAAATGAAATACATGCAGGAATTGACTAATCTTTAATAAAAAAAGGGGGAATTTGAGTGAATTTTAATTCCCCCCTAATTCCCGGAAAGATTCTAAAAAGATATAAAAGATTTTTTGTTGATGTCGAGTTAGGGGACGGAACTACCATTACCGCCCATTGTCCTAACACTGGCTCGATGGAGTCTTGCCTCCAGGCAGGTTGGCCATGCCTTCTAAGTTACCACGATAACCCCAAGAGAAAACTTAAATTTGGGCTTGAATTTACTTCAAATGGGGAGTCATGGATTGGAGTTAATACACAATTACCTAATTCCATTGTTAGGAAGGCCATTGAAAAAGGCGAAATACCTGAACTTTCAGGTTATTTAAATATTGTATCCGAATATAAAGTTGAAAAAAGTAGGATTGATCTTTTCTTGTCCAATGAAAAAGAAAGATGTTTTGTAGAAATAAAAAATGTAACCCTTAAAGGCAAAAATAGGGAAGCCCAATTTCCTGATGCAGTTACAGAAAGGGGGAAAAAACATTTGGAGGACCTGATTTCTCTAAAGAAATCCGGTTACAGGGCAGTTATGTTTTTCTTAGTGCAGAGGGAGGATGTTAAAACCTTTCGCCCCGCCTATGAAATTGATCCCAAATATTGTCAAAAATTAAAAGAAGCATATGAATTAGGAGTTGAGATTTTGATTTATCAAACATCACTTTCACCAGAAGAAATTAGAATCTCTAAGGCGCTTCCTTTTACTTTTGAAAATTAGCATTATAAATTTTCAATATCGAGGATATTATGAATGTTTTTCTTTTCTTTTTATTAACACTATCTACACCATTATTGGCCGCAGACCAAAATCTAATTTATTGTTCCGAGGGGAGTCCCGTTGCTTTTAACCCCCAGGTTACAACAGATGGAACTTCCTCTAATGCTGCTTCTTATACAATCTACAATCGATTGGTTGATTTTAAGGAAGGGACGACAGAGGTAATTCCAAGCCTTGCAGATTCTTTTGATGTTTCAAAAGATAAGATGACCTATACTTTTAATCTGAGAAAAAATGTTAAATTTCACACCACAAAATATTTTACCCCAACTCGAAATTTAAATGCTGATGATGTAATTTTTAGTTTCAATAGACAAATGGATAAAACAAACCCGTATCATCTCGTCGGTGGGGGTATTTATGAGTATTTTCAGTCCATGGAAATGGATAAATTAATAAAATCAGTAGAAAAAATAGATCAATACAAAATAAAAATTACCCTCTCCCAACCGAACGCTGCGTTTTTGGCAAATCTTGCAATGCCCTTTATGAGCATTCTTTCTTTGGAATACGCAGAAAAATTAATAAAGGAAAAAAATAAGGATGAAATTGACCAATCTCCTATTGGAACAGGTCCTTTTATTTTTATTAATTATTCCAAAGATAACCTAATCCGATTTAAAGGTAATATAAATTATTTTGAAGGCGCCCCAAAAATTAAACAGTTAATTTTTTCCATAACTCCGGATGCAAACGTCCGTTTTCAAAAACTGAGGGCGGGTGAATGTCACTTTATAATTGAACCATCACCTTCAGATCTTCCAATCATAAAAGGTGATAAAAAATTTATTGTTTTGGAAGGACCTGGACTTAACGTTGCTTATCTGGCCCTCAACACTTCTAAAACACCCTTTGATAAATTAGAAGTAAGACTTGCCATAAATCATGCCCTTAATAAAAATGCATATATAAAGGCAATTTATTTGGATAATGCCATTGTTGCAAAAAATCCTATTCCACCGACAATTTGGTCTTACAATAATAAAATTGAAGATTATGACTACAACCCTAAAAAATCCCTGGAGCTTTTAAAAAAAGCCGGGCTTGAAAAAGGATTCGAAACAGAAATCTGGACCCTTCCCATAAATAGACCATATAACCCCAACGGGAAAAAAATGGGAGAAATGATGCAAGCGGATCTGGCAAAAATTGGAATAAAGGCGAAACTTGTAACTTATGATTGGGGAACCTATCTCGCGAAAGCAAATAAGGGAGAACATCAAATGATTCAAATGGGATGGACTGGTGATAATGGAGACCCTGATAACTTTTTAAATGTTCTTCTAAGTTGCCAAGCAGTTAAAACCGGATCCAATTATGCTAGATGGTGCAATAAAGAATTCAATGATTTAATTCAAAATGCAACTATTGCGATTAAAAAGAAGGATCGGATTAATTTGTACCAAAAGGCCCAAGAAGTTTTTAAAAAAGACGCCCCTTGGGTAACGCTGGCCCACTCAACGGTTTACAGAGCAATGAGCCCTCAAGTTAAAGGCTATAAAATTTCCCCATTAGGGCATGATATTTTTACTCATGTATTTGTTGAATAGGAATAAGGATGTTTTTACTGAAAAAATTCTTAAAACTTTTTCCTACACTTTTTGGGATTTGCCTACTTTCATTTTTTGTAATCAGGTTTATCCCAGGTGATCCTGTAATGTTGCTTTTGGGAGAAAGGGGGAATGATCCTGAAGTTTATGCTCAAATGAAAAAATCCTTAGGCCTTGATCTTCCAATTTATTCTCAATTTGGAAATTATTTATCCGGAGTGTTCAAGGGAGATCTTGGAAAATCTATTATTACAGGTAAAAGCATTATCTCTGAATTTTTTTCCCGTTTTCCCGCAACACTGGAGTTAAGTTTATTTGCAATGGTATTTGCATTAATTTTAGGTATTCCCCTTGGAATTTTAGCTGCTGTTAATCGGGGCACATTTTGGGATTACTTTTTGATGAGTGGTTCCCTAATTGGATATTCAATGCCCATTTTTTGGTGGGGTTTACTTTTAATTCTTTTGTTTTCCGTGAACCTAGGCATAACTCCAGTATCAGGAAGAATAGATGTTTTATATTATATTGAACCCTGGACTAATTTTATTCTTATCGACTCTTTACAAAGGGAAGTGATCTCGCAAGACGGATTTGGCCCATTTATAAGTGCCCTAAAACATCTAATTCTTCCTACCATAGCCATGGGGACTATTCCGATGGCAATAATTGCTAGGATGACCCGTTCAAGCATGTTGGAAGTTTTGGATGAAGAATACATTAAAACTGCTAAGGCCAAGGGTCAGACAAATTTTAAAATTGTTTTTAAACATGCTCTAAAAAATGCGCTTATCCCAATAATAACTGTAACCGGCCTTATGTTGGGAAGCCTTATCACAGGTGCCATTTTAACTGAGACAATCTTTAGTTGGCCCGGTATCGGAAAATGGATTGTGGCTTCTGTTAACCAAAGAGACTACCCGGCAATCCAGGGGGGAGTTTTAATAATTGGGACTTTGGTGGTTTTAGTAAATAGATCAATTGATATTTTATATTATTGGGTAAATCCAAGATTGAGGTGACAATGCTTAAACACAAGGGAATGACTTTTGGAATTTTTATAGTCTCCTTTTTTTTGGTTGTTGGTATTTTTGCCCCTCTGATCGCTGCCCATGATCCGTCCACAATCTATCCGGAACTCTATAAAATACCCCCATTTTGGAAAGAGGGATCCATTTCAAAGTTTTTCTTGGGAACCGATGATTTAGGCAGAGATTTTTTTTCCAGATTAGTTTATGGCTCTAGAATTTCATTTTTTATAGGAATATCCGTAGTTTCTATTTCCATGTCCATTGGAACCTTTTTGGGATTAATAGCAGGATATTTCCAAAAAAGTATCGACAATATTATTATGGGATTTATTGATATTCTTATGGCATTTCCCAGTATTTTGCTGGCAATTGTGGTTATTTCTATTTTAGGGCCGGGACTTAATAACGCCATTTTAGCTTCGGCCATTGTTTCGATTCCCAACTTCACCAGATTGGTAAGGTCCCAGGTTATGGTGGAAAAAAATAAGGATTACCATTTGGCCGCGCTCTCAACTGGAGCGAGTTCCAAATTAATAATCTTTAAGGAGATTTTTCCTAATATAGTCTCTCCCCTTATTGTTCAAACTACATTGGGATTTAGCGAAGCCATTTTAAATACCGCGGCCTTAGGTTTTTTGGGACTTGGGGCCCAACCACCATTACCTGAGTGGGGAATAATGCTCTCCGATGCCAGGCCTTTTATAGTGTCTTCCCCTTGGCTTGTAACTATTCCAGGTTTATGCATCTTTTTGGTGCTGTTAGGGTTTAACCTTCTAGGAGATGGATTAAGAGATATGCTTGATCCAAAACTTCGCAGATAAATTTAGTCCAACATTTTTCGCTTTGCATTTAATATCTCTTATATCAAAATTTATTTATTCACCGCATTTTTCCAAGGAGGGAACGAATGGCCAATGAAATAAGCCCGTTAACTGGTATTTTAGCGGAAGACAAAGTTTACATTGATTTTGGTGAACATGAAGGAAAATCAATTCTAGAAATTTCGGATACCATTCCTGAATTCTATGAATTTCTTGTAGAGAAAAAAAATACAGGGCATTGCACGATTAGGAGATCCAAGGACAAATCATATAAGCTCTATTTAAGTTCTGTGGAAAATTAAAAAATTTTAATCTTAAAATTTAATTTAATTCATTAAATTTATTGGTTCCCACATACCCTGGAATTTTTGTATCCCAACCAAGAAGAGAAAAAATCCTTTCTCCCTCACCCGGAAGACGAGAATAATAAAGGGTGAAAACTATCCCCTTTAGCCCTGAATTTATTTTAAATAGATTGTTTTTTATAAATGAGGGACCAAATGGATTTTCAGTTAAAAAGACAATAAATGAAATTAAAAAAGAGGGAAGAAAGCTGAATACATTGAACAATAATTTAATTCCGTCAAAATCTTCTTTAGGAAGCTCCTCTAAGATGTAATCAACTTTTTTATAAAAATCGGTTGTAGAAAACTTGGGAAAATCACGGTCTCCACAGGTCAAAATATCAGCAACTTTTATAAAACCTTTTAGTTCCCTATTTGTTAAAAGAGTAGTTTGCATTTTAAAATCCTTTTGCAATATTTTCCGAGGCTTTAATAGATAGGGCCATTATTGTAAGTGAAGGATTAATACCTGGTGCTGCTGGGAAAACTGATGAATCCGCTAAATGGATATTCTTAAAACCATGAAGGTGAAAATCAGGAGTGGTGACAGACATTTTATCGTCCTGACCGATTCCACATCCTCCCATCAGATGTAAGCCAATTCCTATTTTTCCTCTAATTATGCTTTTGGCCCCGGTTGAATCAAAAATATTATCAATAACTTCCATTCCCTTCAATTTACGTTTTTTATCTTCTTCATTTAAAGTTTTTTCTACAATTAGGCCCCCATTTTTTCCCAATTTTATTTTCCCCGGATTGGTATCTCTAACTGCAACTTCTATACAGGCCATATGAGGGATTTTTTTCATCAAATCCAAATGTCTTCTTCCAAAACCGGGAATGAGCATTGCAATTCCATTTGGGGGAGCGAAAACATTTTCCAGTTTAAATCCCCATTTTTTAAATTGGGGATCCTGGGATTTAAAGGATTGAAAAGCCAATTTAAAAGATTCTATTTTTTCCTTATATAATCCTAAAGACATAAATTGAGGATGGGTATAAAAATTATCACCGATTGCCGGGATAAATTTCTTAAATCCCGATTGCAAAAGGAGTTTTGAATTACCTATGGCACCGCTAGCGAGAACAATTTTCTTTGCCTTAAATTGCAGAGATTCTTTTTTCCCTTTTAATCCAAAAATCCTTACTCCATCAAAATGAGGTTCTATCATTTTGACTTCAAAGGAAGAAATCAACTCCGCTCCTTTGCTTAAAGCGGAAGGTAGTACTGTAACGGCCATACTTTGTTTTTGATCTAATCGACAACCGGAGAGACACTCAATACAATCATTGGGTTCATGAAAGTTGCATCCTTTTTGTGCTCTGGTTAGAGGTTTGGTGATAAAACCATTTTTAGTCATTCCTTCAATAAAAATTCCAGCATTTTTATTTCTTGCATGTGCAGGAATTTCTTCAATGTTTATATTTGATTCGGCTTTGGTGTAATAGGGTAAAAGGCCTGAAGGAGAAAGATAATCAATCTGGCTTCTTGATCGCCAATCCTCCAAAACCTCACTATCGAATCGATCTAAGAGGGCCTGGTTAACAATGGAACCTCCTCCCACCACTTTTGGTCTAAGGAATGCGATTGTTCCTTCATTATTAAGTTCAGCTCCACCGGACCAATACATCTTGGAGTTAATTAAAACATCGTGAATAGGATAGGTTTTTTTGTTTAAATTAAGACCTGCCTCAAGGATAAGACATTTAAGCCCCTTAGTGGAAAGCTCATTTGCAATAAAACAACCGGAAACTCCCGCCCCAATGATAATTACATCATAAATTGAATCTTGCTTAGAAATAACATACCCCCTCGCCGCGATAAGTTTTCACTTTTTCTATTATTGAACCTTTTGAAAGTATTATAATCTCTTTAAATCTTTCGCAAACCTCTCCGGCCTTTGCATGTCTAAAAAAAATCGGCTGGCCCAATTTTATTGGCACATCAAAAATCTTTACTGGAGTCTGTACTTCGCCGGCACCTTCATTTTTAATTAACTCCATCCCATAAGGTAGAAAAGGTGATGGAAGCTTTTCAGGACCTATTGCCCCGGAGGCGATATAACCACCTCCATTGCAGGTATAGATATTTCCTTCAGGATTTCTGACAACTTCAAGGGCAAAAAATAGAGAGGGTTTGTATTTGAAATCTTTGTAATTATCAAAAAGGGTTGGAGCATAAAGTGCCGATCCCATGGTCACCTCATTAACAGCATCTTCTAGCGATGTTGTATTAAGTGATCCTGTTCCACCGCCATTTTTAATTAAAAGGGAAATTCCCTCTTGCTCAAAAAATGCTGAAATCTCTTCTCTAAATTTCTTAATTTTTGGAATTGATATCTTCTTAAGGATTCTAATAATTTGAGATTTTAAAAAATTGTTTTTTAGGCTATCGCCAAGTCCTGCGATTTGGGCCTCATAACCCATGGTTCCCACAATCTTAATATTCTCAAATTCTTTTATTCTATTATAAAGATCCTTTACATTTTTTAGTTTTCGAAGAGGAGATCTATACACACCAAAATTTAGAAATGGGAGATGCCAGGACATATCGATATCTAGACAGACATTAACAAATCCATTCAATGCCTTTGCTCTTTCAGAAATTATTTTTATTTGGTCAATGTGGTCTACCATTAGGACAATAAGTTTGCCTTTTTTTGTCTTTTCAACAACCTTATCAATTGCATCTTTTTGCAGGCCCGGATAGGCGACAAGAAGGTTATCTATTCCCTTTTCAGATAATAAAAGCGCCTCATCAACGCAATAGCAAAGTATTCCTTCAAATTGTGGACTTTTGTTTAAGACTTTTTTGATTAAATCAACAGAACGAATGGATTTGGATGCAATTCTAATTTTTTTTCCATTTGCTTTTTTTAAAACTTCTTCAAGATTTTCTTCAAATAAATCAAGATCTAATACCAAAGCGGGAAGCTTTTCATTATTCAAAGCATTTAAATAATATTGATAGTTTTTTTCTGACATAAAATTTAATGGTGGATGATAGTCCTTTGGAGAGAGAATTTAAATGGAAAATATATTAAAAAAGGGGGAAATTAGATAATTTCCCCTAGAAGATAAAAAATCTTATAGAAGGTCGAACATACCAAGGAATATGTCCACTAGACCTCTTTCTGTTACCTCTGCCCCTACTTGAGGAAGAATTTTGGTTTCAGGAATTACCTCTAGCTCCAGAAAAACAATATATGCGTTATTTTCTCCATCCCAGGCAACATGAATAACGCCTATTTTATCTTCAATTCCCTCAGTTTCAGGAAAGGTTTTGTCTAAAACAAACTTAAAACTTAGCATTGCGCCTTGTGCGGTTGGCAATTTAAAATAATCAGACTTTTCTACAATATGCTCCCAACCAAATGGCCTTCTCATTTCATAGTCACAAACATGGTGCATCGTTAATTCTCCTGAAGGAGAAAAGGTGTCTGGTAACTGCTTTGAATATTTCATTCTAACATTTTTGGATTTTTGAATATATCTTTTCCAGGCAGGAAAATCGGTAAATCTTTTTTGTAGATCATCAATTGTTCCAAATTCATCGATGTTTAAACGAGCAAAAAAGTTTACATGGAAAATAACATCTCGTTCACCTTCACTATCACGACTTCTATCATAGGAAGAAGAATGGCAATATGGTTTATCGGAAAAACATCCTTCGGGGATTTTAGGTAATTTATCCCCTGCTATATCAGCAAAAACATTTGTTGAAATTATTAAAAATAAACTTAGAATAAACTTCATTAAAAAACTCCTTGTATTAATTTAGGATTTGACGAGGTTATTTTAATTGTTCGTATTGTGTCAACCAATTTTTAAGAAGGGCATTTTGTTTATTCCAAATCTCATTATTTGGTTCACTCAATCGTTTAAAAATATCCACAGAATCAATTATTTCTAACGCAGTGGTTTTGTTCCACTCCATTCTTTGTTTTACATAAACTAAAGTATTATGCGTCGTTGGAAGTAAAATCCCCGTTTCATCAAGCCCCAACCTGACATCTTTAGTTTCAATCTTTGAAACGGAATTTAAAACATTTAACAACATTCCTTGAAAAGGTTGTTTAAATAATAAAGGTGCAAAAAGATCATTCCATGACCCAAGACTTGGCTCTTTTAAAAAGTTTGAAAGAGCTTTTAGCCCTGGATTTGCATCATCCCCTCTGGCCGGTTGAATTAAACTCAAAACTAAATTTTTAAAATAATGTTCATCATTTTTCCCTTTTTTAATCTTCTGATTAAAATGGCCTTGATAAATATCTAAAATCGTAAAAATATTTTTTATCGCAAAATAGGTTAATGCCTGGTTATTTTTATAAAATGGTTTGGCAATTTTTCCATCAAATGACACAAGATCCTCTCGCACCATCTGGTCCATTAAATAGTTTACTTCTCCCACGGAAAGATTTTGATATATTTCCAAAAATATTTTTTTATAAGTTGCCTCAATCACCTCAAAGTTTTTTTGATTACCATTGCCAGCGAGAAATTCCTCTCTTAGGAAATCCTTTAATGCAGAAATAATTTTTAAAGCTTGTTTTGAATCTCTAGTATTCTTTACTACACTCTCTTGTAAAACTTTAAATGCCCTTCGAACTTCTGATAAATTAAAATCCTTAAGAATATCGACCATGGCCCTGACCGTTTCCTGTCTCATTAATTGTTTTAATGCCTGAGATCCGGGTTTTTGCCAAAAGGTTCCAGGAGCAGTCTGCCCCATTAAAAATTTTAAAAATATGGAATAGGTGCCTGTAAAATTTGATAGGGATTCGATATCCTGTGGATAAGCCACCAATGATGAAATGGCCTCTAGTTGGCGTGGTGTAAGCCCCCTCAATATTTCAAAAATAAGCTCTAAGGCGTTAGCATTTCTATCTTTAAAAGATTGTTGGGATGCAATTACGGTATTAACCAAAAGGTCCTGAGCGATTCCTTTGGATAAATCTTCATTAATCATAACTTCTGCACCATAATGTGCTAAACTGACATCAATCTGGCTTCCTTCCCCCAAAGCCGCATTAAAAAGATAATTTAAATAAACATTAAGCATACCAGGGAATATGGCATGAAATCCCCTGTGATCCCTTGTTTCACGTACATAATATACTAAGTAATCCGCCGGTAAATACCCACTTGAATTAAGAAGTCCTCTAACAAAATTTTCAGGATCATCTCTGAATTTTCCAAGTGTTTTATAATATTTTAAATGGATACCCAAACCTTCTAAACCTTTTTTAAGTTTGGGATTTTCACCTATACTTATAATGTCAGTTAAAACTCTCTCGTGATACCAGGTAGGAAGCGGATCTGGTAAGGTGGTAAAAAGATTTTTATTATCTCGACAAACTTTATCAAGGTATTCTTGAGGTAAATTAAGTTTCAGCCCTTTATCCATTAAATTATAAAAGGATTCCGCAAATTGATAATTGGAGTTTCCTTTAAGCAGAAACGGACAATAATTTAACAAAAAGCTTTTTATTAAATATTCCTTATAATGGGTAAAGCTATCTATGGCTTCTCCACTTAAGTTTTTTGAATCCAAAAAGTTAAATGGACAGGAAGATGGCTCCTGAGTAGGTAAAGTGCATTCTTTGCCAACACCGACAAAAGGCATTAATTTCAATTTTCTATTTGTAGTTAGGAGATCAAGCGTAGAAAGCGCTTTGATCATCTCCAATCCCTTAGGGGAGAATTTAGCTAAATCCAAATCCCTTTCATTCTTTTTATCCGAAGGGAGAAGCTTCCAATCAATTCCATCATAAGCATTTTTTTCCCACACTAAGCTTATGTTTCCTTGTAAATCTTCTATCGTTTGATTCCCTTCCTTAGTGCTTAAAAAGGCATCGGGGAAATGAGCAAGGTAGCCATTCCACAAACCATTTTCATAAGGTAGTCGCAGTCTATTAAGATTTATATTGGGAAATTTTTCAGGACGAATTCTTGAAAAGGCAGCTATATCTTCTTTTGGTAATGATCCATCCGCAAAAAGGAAATTTTTTGAATAAAAAAGTGAAAGTTTTCTAATTTTATCAGAAGAATATGGGTTAATTTTAAAAAACTTAAGATCAATTCCCTCAAGTTCAGTTGGCCCTGAGAATTTAGCGGCCCAAAAACTATTCTTTTTTATTCCGGTGTATAAAGTATTTTTCACCCAATGATCGAATTCATCACCCAGGGAAGTTTTGACATTTACTCCAATTAGGGGGTTATCAAAAAGAATTTTGTCAAATCTTAAATAATTTTGCCCCAAAATATCTTTAAGTTGGGTTGGGGTTTTGGAAAAATTAGTTCCGCCGTAAACATAAGTGGAATTTTCAGAATTATAATTGAATTGAAATTCCACCGAGCGATTTTTATCACCTAGAAGCCGGTAATCTAATTCCGCATCATCAGGAGTTAACTTGGAATTATTAATCAGAATCCCTTCTAATCTAATTCTTCCAAAGAGTTCAGCGACTCTGAAATCGTCTCCTTTAAAAGATTCCAGAATTGAGGGATCAACCCTATCCGGGTAAAGATTTGACCTTAAAACATCTTCCAAAGGACCTTTAAAATAAGCCCCACTAAAAAGTCGCAAAGCATTGTCATTGCCCTTTTTGGTTTCCTTAAACAAATCTTGGAATTGGCTCTGAACAATTTTAAGATCTTCAATTTTTTTAACCAGGATGTTCTCTAAAAAATCTTCTCTTAAAACATCCCGGGTAATAATATTTTTGGTTAAAAGGATATCGAGATTGGCCAAATTTATAATATTATAATTTTCTAGGTTGGAGGCCTTTTCGATTACAAAATCAATTATGTTATTTCCGACTTTTCCTTCAGCAAAGTGTAACCAATGAAGATAATATGGATCCTTCTCCAGATTACCTTTAACCTCATTTAGAGTTGTTAAAAGAAGGTCTTTTAAAACCTCAGGGCTTGGTTCAACTGTCTCTAAAAGCCCATAGTGATCAATCTGTGAAATCTTATTTTGTAAATTTTTAAAATTTTCATCACCAAGGCAGGATTCAGGATAGCTGTTACCATCTGGTCCTCTACAATCGTTATCTAATCCAATTCTTTTATTTATTGTTTCAAAATAGTAAACGGCGAGGGGGGATAATCCATTCTTACAGTTTTCATTTGGCAGGATATAGACCGACAGGGCGCTAAAGAATTTTTCGGGTAAAGAAAAATCAACTTTTTTAAGGGCCGGTAAAACCAAATCACACCCTCTAATGGTTCCACCATTTACCATCAATTGTTCGGCTAAATTATGAAGTTTGGATGAACCCATTTTCTGATTAAGTGCCTTAACCGCATCAGGGCCGGTTACATCTATGGTTTCCTTTAAGCCCGCCATGATATCATCTAAATCAGACACCTTCACATTTTGAATACCGTTTTGTTCACCAGCAAAAAATTCCAAAAACCCAAGTAAATTTCTAAGCGGTGTTTCCTGGATATTTACGACCCCCTTGCTTCCGCTAGAGAGTTTTTTTAAAACTGCAAATCTTTCTTTGGAATCCATGGTTATAATATTATTGGAAATATCACTTACCAAATTACTGATATCTAAAATGTCCTGATCTGAAAGTTTATCAAGAAATCTTTCAAAGCGATCTTTAGATGTTTCCATTTTACCAGTTATGGTAAATTCCTGTCCCTCAAAACAATCATCAACTGCACCTTTTGGAAGAGGATCTATCCATACAGACAAACATTTTTCCTGAATTTTTTTTGGAAAAGAATACGTGGGTTCTATGTTTACAAGATTTTTTAAAGGGAAATAGAGGGATTCATTTAAAAAAATTTTATCTACAATCGAAACGGAAATATTTTTAGTTTGGGGATCTACTAGGGTTTGGTTAACCAAAGCAAATAGCGATTGTGTATCTATTCCCTCCAAAAGAAGAGGTCCAAGGGTATTTAACAATTTTTCAAGTCTTCCACTTTCATTTAACTCTAATACTAAATTCAAACCCCAATAGGGATTTAATTGCTCGGATAGCAATTGCATTAATTCAAATCTTTCATGGTAAAGTTCCGGGGATAAGTTTCCATCCTTAACTGCACCTCTTTCGGTTAAGGTTAAAAATGTCCGTAGAAATGGATATTCATCTCTCTCGGTAAGCCGGGCTGGTTTGGGATTGGTAAGAAGAAGAGTTGTTAATTGATCAAGACCTGGAATTCCAATTGAATCTAATAATGCCACCGTTCCGGGCATGGACTCCTTTCCTTCTTGAGTCTTATTGGAAACACAATGGGACAAATGATAGATAAAATACCCATTAAAAGCGATATCCCTTGGAATTTTTAATTCTTCGCAGGATTCTAAGGCCTTCGTAGTTTTTAAGGCTGGTAAATTTTCTTTTAGAGGTTGTGTTTTTCCACAGCCAAGGAGGGCAAATAATATTAAAAGACCAGAAATTATATTAGATTTCAAAACTCAATCCTGCGATCAAACTTAAAACATTTCCTGCTACATTAGCAGTCATAACATTACCCGTTTTATCGGTAATACTAAAACTTCGTGCGACAAGGTGACTATATTTACCACCAAAGTTTATATTTAGCGGTTTGCTAATGAATTCCTTTATTCCAGGCATTCCAAAACTAAAGCCTGCATCAAAAACAAATCTTTCAGAATCTAGAATAGAAAGGCTTGAAGGATTCTTTGGTAAGGCGGACTGGTGATATTCGAATCCAAACTGGTTTGTAATTTTGGCGTTAAAAAGCTCTCCCCAATTTTTTATTTCATAACCTGTTTTAAATGACCATGAATCCTGAAGTTTAACTGGAGAAGTACTTGATTGACCGGTGGTTAGCACATTTAAGTCTGATCCACCTAATTTAACAATATTAGATTTATATCCGGACCAATAAAGGTTTTCCCCACTTAAATAAAGGCCATAATTTGCCGTTCGGTAACCAAAACCTAAACTTAATTTTGCGGGGTCATAAAAGGCAATAAGCTGAGAATCGGCACTAAATGGTAATGTTCCTGGACCAACGGTAAACCTCATATCGACGGTAAGATTTGTTTCGGCACTATGCTCGGCCCTAAAGGAAGTACCAAAAAGTAATTTCCCTTCTCCAATTGTCTTTTCAAAAAGGAGTCCACCATAGGGTATGAGCACCGGCTTTAATTCTAAAAGGACTCTTGCCTCAGCATTTTCCTGGGTGATGCCTGTTTGTAGTGTCCCATTTGCCTTAACAGATCCGAAAAATCCGGCACCTAAGGAAACCCAATCAAATGCCCTTAAACCAAGACCGGTGTAAATTTCTGGACGGGACTGCCTATCCATATAATGAAGATAATTTGATTCGTTACCAGAAAAAGCATAAACCCTAGCTAGAGAATCTAAAGGAAGTAAAATTGAACCTCCTAGAACCAGTCTTTTTCCTAAAGGAAGATTTCCCCCTCCGGAAAAAGTACTCATATTTCCTGCATTTTCCGATTTATAGGTGTCATTGGGAAGGCCAGTCAAAGGTTGATTTTTAAATTTTAGGTCGGGACTTTCCAAAGATGGTTGATTTGTCCTAAAACTTAAATCAAAAGGTGCGTTATAAGCATTTACCAAAACTGCTGGGTTACCTACCGAGGCAAAAGCACCACCATCGGTAACATCGGCAGAGCCGCCTAAAAAATTATTTCTAGTTCCAATCCCGAAAGAATCACCATAATTTGCAAAAGCAAAAATAGGAATAAGTAAGGATATAATGAGGGACCTAAATACGCTCAAAATTGATGCCTCGCAATAACTTTTTTAAAATCGAGCGTTAGGAATACCCTTTTGAAGTTTGTAAGGCAAGTAATTAGGCGTTCATTTAAAAATTACAATTAGATATAACTAATTGTAATCTTTAGGAATGTAAGGATTTGTAAAGGCCAAGAACTCTTTTGGTGGTTATATCCAAATTAAACTTCTGAACATAGTCCCACCCTTTCTCTGCCATTTCCTCCCTAAGGGAAGAACTGCTTAGAACTTTTTGGATTTCATATGCGATTTCGATGGGATTGGAGGTATCAGCATAAATTGTAGATGGCCCACCGGCCTCAGGGAAACAATGATCCTTGGTAGTTATAACAGGGGTTCTGCTTAAAAGTGATTCAATTATTGGAATACCAAATCCTTCAAAATATGAAGGGAAAATAAATACCTTTGCCAATTGGTAAATTCCGGGAAGATCTTCCGTGGGAATATAATCATAAAAAATAACTTTGTCCTTTATTTGGTAATTAGAAATTTCCTTCAAAAGTTTTTCTTTATAGGAATTTCCCTTTCCAACAATAACTAAAAAAAGATCCTTAGTTTTTAACTTTCCAAAAGCTCTAACTAAATTCAAAGCGTTTTTATTATTTTCTAATGCACCAACAAATAATAAGTAATTTTCCGGAAGTTTATATTTTTTCCTGGTTAGATCTTGATCGGCCATGGAAAGTAATTTGGTAAAAATAGGGTTGCAACTTTGATAGGCAACCTTAATTTTTTTTTCAGGGATACCCATAAAATTGATCAAATCTTTTTTTGTTTGTTCGCATATAGCAATGATCAAATCTGCATTTTTACAACTATAAGAGTATTTTTGAGCATAAATATTTCTATCAATAGGATTGAAAAATTTGGGAAATCTTTTAAAGATTAGATCATGGATGGTAACAACTTTTTTACATTTAATCTGGTCCGAGAAGAAAGGAAGTTCATGACTTAATCCGTGGTATATATCTAAATCTTTTTTTCCTAATTCTTTATGTAAATAAAAACTTCTCCAAATTGAGGGTATTTTTTTAAAAAAACTTGAAGTGGGATTAATAATTTTGGCTTTTGGATGATTTTTTGACCAATCTATGGCCCTTTCATCATTAAAAGGTGGGGTGAAAAGGAAAACTTCATCCTCGGGGGAATACCTAAGTATCCCATCAATTAGGTTTCTGGAATAATTTCCAAGCCCTCTAAAATTATGAAATATCCTCTTTCCGTCAAATCCGATCTTCATTAACCAACCTATATAGGAGATTACAAATTATTTGTACATAAATATTGTGGCGATTTTCTCAGGTGTTTAAAGATTGTAGTAAAATTTCCCTCGTTATATTCTTATATATAAATGGAAATGTTTGACCTTAAAGGGGCTCTAATCCTCCGTATTCTTTTGGCCATTCCGTTAGTTTTTCTAACATTTAAGACGTTAGTATTTTTTATAAGAAATCTAAAACGAAATGATGAAAAAAGTGTTGATTTTGATGAAATGGTCAGAAGAAAAACTGAATATTTAAAATTCAGTGGGGAACCTCAAATTACCACCGTAGGAGATTTGAATCTATCCAATACTGAAAAGGTTTATAGAGAATTCTTTGCATTACCCCAAAATGATAATTCAGATAAAAAAAGGTTTATGCAAGTTTTTGCGAGTCTCCAGTGGGGGGAAGGTCAATTCCATTTTGATTTAATTAATTATTTTAAAAAATCTTATAATTTTGATTTAGATTTACCTAGAATATCTAAGTGTTTAAAGGATTTAATCAAAAACGATATTTTAATATCCCCTAAATGGCGAAATCTTCCAAGTTATTTCGAGTTTGAACAAATCATGTCGATGAAAATGATTCAAGACATTTTCGTGGAAGAAGCCAAAAATTGGGGCGGACTAAACCTTAAAGTTTTTTGCCAAAAAGAGGATCTTGATCTTAACCATGTCTGCAGGGCCATATTTTTTTATTTTGCTCCAAATTCTAAAAACTTGATTTTTTCAAATATTTTGAAAAATATTCCCTTAGATTATAATTTGGCAGGTTCATTTAAATCACTAGATTTAGAAGGAAGACTGAATCAAAAACTATTAGAACAGAATAATCCTATAATTTTTTTAAAAGAAATTTCCACATTATCTCTGCTTTTTGGATCCTTAAAAAAAATTGAGCCTTTAAAATCTAAGTTTGATTTAATTGGAGCAAAAAGAATTTTCAATTTAGAAACTGGGGCCTCTCTTGAAGATATTAAAAAAAGGTATAAATCATTGGCCAAAATTAATCACCCTGACTCTTTATCTTCCTTTGGACTTCCCACAGAAATTTTGCAAATAGTGAATATAAATTTTTCTCAAATAAAAAATGCTTATGATCTTTTGGTCGCCCAAGAACTTGCCAAATAGGCAACATCCAAAGGTCTAATATCTACTAGACATTTTTTATATTCTTCATTGGAACATTTACCTCGTCCATCTTTAGTGCAGGGTCTACATTCTAACTGACGCTCCATAATCTTTATGTGTGGTCCAGTTGTGAATCCAAAGGCCGATGGGCCCATTAATAGAATACCTTTAATTCCTAACAAATCCGCAATATGTATTATGCCAGTATCACCTGAAATTACTAAATTTGCCTTGGAAACAAATTGAACGCTCTCACTAAAGGACAAAACCCCTGCTAGATTTATACATTTTTCGGGGCTAACATTTTCTAATTCTTTGCAGAATTTATCATCGGGGCCACCTAGTATTACAATATTTTCCCCAGGGAGAAGTTCAATTAATTTTTTCCAATAATCAATAGGCCATCTTTTCAATTCCCAAGCAGCAGATGGTGCCAAAACGATAAATGTCTCAAATGGAATCCATTTTTTGAAATCAAGGAAACTATCAATTTTCAAAATTTCAGTTTCTTGGTTAACTCCTAGATAATTCAGAGGGGCAAGGTAAGATTTAATTCCCCTAAAAGGTTTGGGAAATTTATTGATTCTAAACCAAAAAAGCAAAAGCCTTTTAAACCTATCCTTTGGGCGTTTAATAATTTTAGTTGGGGATAAAAAACCTAAAATTGGCCGCAAGAACATAGACCTTAAATTTGCATGAGCATCATAAATAAGATCAAATTTTTCATCTCTTATTTTAAATGCCAGTTTAATTAGGCCTAAAAATCCGGTCTTTTTATTTAAAGTAAAAATCCCGTTTACTTCTTTATGAAAGGAAATTAACGGTTTAAATTCATCTTTTGTGAACCAAAAAATTTCTGCCTCTGGGAATTTTTTTTTAAGAGGAGTAATCGTGGCCATGCATTGGGCTATATCCCCAAAGCTTGATAACCTAATTATAAGAATTTTTTTTAGCAAGCCATGCTCTCTAGGCGCACAAGAAATTCATCTATCTCAACTTTTGCCTGGTTACATTTCTGCTTCCATTCATCATGGGATAAACCTGGATCTTTATCAAAAAGAATTTTGGAAAAATTCTTATGTTTTTCTGAGAATTCTTTAAGAAGTTTAATAGATATATCATCATTGGGAAGGGACTCAATTAAATTTAAAACCCTTTCCATTTCTTTTGTATCTAACATAAACTCCCCTTTTTATCTCATGGTCAATTTTTCTCCCTTCTCGACCATGACCATATCCTTAATAATATTAATGGCCTCAATTAAATTTAAGTCGGTTCGAATACTTTTAATAAAATCATTCTTCCGATCCTTGAATTCCCTTTCAAAGTTTGCCTTATCACTTGGAGCAATTGTGATGCCCTTATTTAAGGAATCTTCAAAATTTGAAACCATTAAATCTTCATTCTCTTTTTCAACTTTGAAAGATTCTGTCAACTTCTTATTTATTTCTTCTTCCTTTTTTACCTTATCCATATTTAGTGTAAATTTTGTCTCATCCCTCTTTTTTTCCAAGTATTTTATTCCCTCTATAAACTTTACATATAATGGGTTTGATTTGGTTCTTTCCTCACTTCTTTTTTTCAGAACCTCTATTGGATAAGTTTTCCCGTCCCAAACTTTAAAATTTTTACCCGGTATCCTATCCCAGGGTAGGGCATTTTCTAAATCCTGTTCCCTATTTTTGGTATAACTTAAAGGGTCTGCCAAAATGATATCGGGAGAAACACCTTTGAATTGGGTAGAAACACCAGTGACCCTATAAAATTTTTGTATGGTGACCTTCAAGGCACCTAGTTTTTTTCCGTAAAAGGTGGTTAGAGGTGCCTGATCTAGGTTTAGCACAGCTTGAACTGTTCCCTTACCGTGAGAATATTCGCCACCTACAATTATGGCCCTTTTATAATCCTGGAGTGCCGCAGCAACAATTTCGGATGCAGAAGCTGAAAACCTGTTAATCAGCACAATTACCGGACCCTTATACATTATATAAGGTTCATCATCCTCAAGGCTTTCAATTTTTCCTGTATGGTCACGGATTTGGACAATTGGCCCCTCTTTAATAAAAAGCCCCGACATTTTACGTGCATCCTCAAGTGCTCCTCCACCATTGGTTCTCAAATCTAATATAACACCATCGACGTTTTCTTTTTTCAGTCTATTCAACTCTTCCCTTACATCTTCAGTGCAATTTTTCCCATCCTTTCCAGTAAAATCCCGATAAAACTTTGGAACAACAACTAAACCAACTTTAATCCCAAGTTTTTTATTTTCTATTACGGTTCCCCTCACCAACGTAGCTGAAATATTTACCACGTCCCGGGTAATGGAAATTAATTTCCGGGTCCCATCAACTCTTTTAACATAAAGGCGAACTTTGGATCCTTTTGGACCCCTAATATACCTAACGGCTTCATTTACCTTAACGCCAACTAGGTCCTTTTTTTCACCATTTTCCTGAGTAACATTAAGAATTATGTCTTCTTCTTGTAATTCCTTTTGTTTCCAGGCGGCTCCACCTATTACAACTTCAACAACTTTTATATAATTTCCATCTTCTTGAAGAACTGCCCCAATTCCCTCTAAACTTCCGGAAATATCGATATCAAAATCTTCCTTTTTCTCAGGGGGGAAATAATTGGTATGGGGATCAAAAATCTCAGTGATTGAATTTAGGTAATCTTCAAGATAATCATCATCTGTTTTTTCCAATAATCTTTTAAAAAACTTCTCGAATTTTTCATTACTGCTTTTTACTGCTTTTTCTTGAAGCTCAGCTAGGGAAAGTTTTTTTTCAGTTTTTTTCTTGGCCTTCTTTTTGCTTTTCTTAATCCCAGGAACCAATGATTTTTCATTTGCATTACCTTCCTGTTCTTCAACAGAGATTAAAAACATCCCCAAAACGTCGTGCTTTAAATATTTCCGCCAAAATTCCTTGAGGCTTTTTTCATCTGCTTCATAATCTCTTTTATCAAAATCAACCTCTAAATATTCATCGATTTTGAAATCGAAAGGCTTTTGAAAAATTTCTTTTCTGTAGGTATCCGCTTCTTTGACCCTTTTTAAATAGATTTCTTTTGCTTCTTTTAAAAACTCTATTTTCCCAGTTACCATTTCATCATCAAGATATTTTTCAAATTTCTTTAATTTCTCGATATCTGATTTGAGAAATATTTGTTTGCCATAATCGAGCTTTTTAAAAAATTCTACAAATGCCTTTTTTGAAACAACATCATCGATTTTTATATTCCTATAATGGTATTGCTCCAAAGCATTTTTAATAATGTTTCCAATTATTTGAGACTGTCTTTGATCGGTAAAACCAAAAGATGGTGAAACCAACAAAAAACTGAGTAGCATTATAAAAAATTTCCTAACCATTAAAGAAGTCCTCCGAAATTCGCATCCTTTAATATTAATTCTTGTTTAAAAAAGGTTAAAGGAATTTCTCAATTTTTATCCAACAAAGAAAGTATTCCCTTTGGAGAAATTTCGTAGACTTTGGCATTTTTTACGCAATTTAGTAAGTCTTCCTTTATTTGAAATTCCTCCGAAAACTTCTCCCAATATTTGATACTGGGATTTATAACTGGTCGAAGCGGCGCAAAAAGACTACAAGCATCATCATGAGGAAGGATGGATGTTTCAAAAGTTCCAATTTCATGGGCCTTTTCGATAATTTCGCCCTTGTTTAACCCAATTAGGGGCCTAAATATTGGCCTCCAAGAGCTTTTATCTAAAATTGATAAATTCCCAATTGTCTGACTTGAAACCTGACTTATCGAGTCACCTGTAAGAAGGGCATCCCCTCCTATTTGGTCCCCTAAATAATTTGCAGCCTCAATCATAAATTTTCTAAAAAATACGGTTCTATATTCCTCTCGACATTTTTTAGAAATTAAATTTTGGATTTCCCCAAAAGGTATAACATAGAGCCGACAACCTGATTGGTACTGCCCCAGAATTTTTGAAAGGCTAAATATTTTTTCTACAACCTCCTCCCCAACGAATGGATAGGAGTGAAAAAAAACAAAACTTTGGGAGCATCCTCTTTTGCTCATCATAAAACTGGCCACGGGAGAATCAATTCCCCCAGAGAGTAGTGTAATTAGATGGCCGCTCATTCCAACAGGCAATCCGCCAATTCCCATAATTCTATGGACCGAAATAAAAATAAATTTAGAAAGAATCAAAATTTCAGGAACGATTTTTGGTTTTCTTAAATCAACATGGGCCTTAGGAAATTTCTCTAGTATTTCCCCTCCCAAAATTTTATTCACCTCTGGGGAAAAAATAGGAAATGTTTTATCGGACCTGGTTGTATCTACTTTAAAACTGAATTCCTCTAACCCAAATTTCCCCATTTCTTCCAACAAAATAGGTGTAATGGACTCCAAATCTTTTTTACATTCCCTTGCCAGCATTAAGGAGTGGATTCCCGGAATTTTCCTTATGGCAGAGATTGTTTCGTCTTGAAATGGGATTTCCGAAACAAAAATTAATCTTTGAAAATCTTTGAAAAAACTAACCTCACCTTGGTGGTTTAATTTTAAAATTTTGTTTATATGCTTCTTAAGTACGTTCATATAAACAGGCCGGTTTTTGCCCTTAAGCCAAAGTTCGTGAATATTAATCAAAATTATTTTATACATTAAATTAGATGCCTCAAATCGCCATATATTTCATCAAGGGTTTTAATAAAATAAAAAATATCATCTTCATTTACCCTTTCATCAAAAGAAACTCTTAAGACATTTTTATTTAAATCCAATGGGAGTCCCAACTCCACATAGGATAAATTAAAATCCTTTATTTTCGAGGAGCACGCTGAGGATGAGGACACATAAATATTTTTTGCCTCCAAATGGCGAAGTAATATATCGGAGGAAATTTTAGGTATTGCGAAAACCAGAATAAAGGGACTAGATGTGCCAACATCTCCAAAAGGGAAAATTATTGACGGAATTCTTTTTTTTAACTCCTCCCGCAATATAAGGAAATTATTTTTGGCCAGTAAAAATTTTTTTTCCCTATTTTCCATACACTCCAAAAACGCTGTTTCAAAACCTAATATAAGAGGTACTGATAGAGTGGAGGATCTCAATCCAAATTCTTGATTACCTCCTTCCAGCAAGGGGACAATTTGTAGGTTTTTTTTAATAAAAAGACCAGCAACTCCCTTGGGTCCTCCAATTTTATGGGATGAAATTGAAATCGAATCAAACAGACCGTCTTCTAAGTTTAAATCAAATTTGCCAAAGCTTTGAACCGCATCCAAATGGATATGGATTTCTTTATTTAAGCCCTTTATTTTTTTTGCCAAAATTCCACAATCATTAAAAACACCACTTTGATTATTCACTTCAGATAAAACAATAAGTTTAATTTTATCGTCCAAAAGAGTTAAAAATTTCTCCTGGTCAATTTGAGAATCAGCTTTTAAGGGGATTTTTTCCACTAGTACACCAGTTCTTAAAAGATTTTTCCCTGTAACAACAATGCTCGGATGATCCCCATGGCAAAAAAAGGCCTTATCGCCTTCCTTTAATTTGATACCTTTAATAATTGTGTTATTGGACTCGGTGGCAGATGAGGTGAAAATAAGATCATAAAGAGAATCTCCCTTTACTGATTTTAAAAAAAATTCGCGACAATTTTCAACTTTTTTTGCGACTTCTCTGCCTAATTTATGAGATGCCGACGCATTTGCAAAGTCCATCCTAAAAGACTCTTCTAAAATCCTCAAAACAGATGGCCTAATTGGTGCTGATGCCGCAAAATCCAAATAAAGCATTTCTTACCTCAAACTTAGGCATCTTTTCCGAAAGATTTGAGGGATTGGCAAGCTATTTAAATTTTCTGTAGGATTTTTTCCCAGTCGTAAGCAGATTTTACCATGGTATGAAGGGAATCATATTTAGGTTTCCAACCTAAAATTTCCTTGATTTTTGATGGATTAGAAACCAAAGATGGGGGGTCCCCTTCTCTTCTCCCTACAGGTTCTACTCTGAAATTAACACCCGAGATTTTTTTAACTTCATTGATCACTTCTTTTACGGAATGTCCCTTTCCGTATCCGCAATTAAGGATATGAGAATTACGGTTTTTGAATAGGTAATTTAAGGCGTCTAGATGCGCCTGACTTAAGTCCGTTACATGGATAAAATCTCGGACGCATGTCCCATCTGGGGTATCATAATCAGTCCCAAAAAGTTCAAGTTTTTCAATCTTGGAAAGTGAGGCAAGTACCGCCCGCTTTATGAGATGGGTAACCACTGGGGAACATTGCCCGATTTTTTTATCAGGATCTGCTCCAGCAACATTAAAATACCTTAAGCAGATATATTTAAATTTGGGGTTTGCACGGGCCACGTCCTCTAGAACCCATTCAAACATCAGTTTGGATCTTCCATAGGGATTTATCGGATTAGCCGGATCCGTTTCTAAAATCGGGCGGTTTACTCCCTCTCCATAAACTGCTGCAGTTGATGAAAATATAAAGTTTTCCACTCCATATTGAATTGCTTTTTCAAGAAGAATCCGGGAGTTCTCCGTATTGTTCTTATAATATTTTAATGGTTCACGGACAGATTCTGGAACTACGATAGATCCAGCGAAATGGATGATTCCATTAATTTTATTCTTTTGAAAAATACTATCCAAAAGTTCAGAATCTGAGATATCCCCCAGGATAAAGTCACCACCAAGTACTGAATCCCTTCGACCAGTTGAAAGATTATCCAAGACCAAAAAATCATATTTGGCTTCATTTAGTAACTTAACGACATGGGATCCAATGTAGCCGGCTCCCCCTGTAACCAATATTTTATCTTTCAATCTTTTATCCCCTTATTTTTCTCAAAACATACTGTAGGATTCCGCCTTCCTTCAAATAATCTATTTCAGCAAGAGTATCCACTCTACTAGTCAATTCCACTTTTTCGATGGACCCATCCTTTCTCTCTATTTTCATTTCATATTTTACTCGAGGTTTAAAATCACCTTTAGCAGAAAGGGAAATTTTTTCAAGGCCAGTTAAATTTAGAGTCTTGCGATTGACTCCAGTAGGAAATTCCAAAGGCAATACACCCATACCTACTAAATTTGAACGGTGAATTCTTTCAAAGCTTTCACAAACTACCGCTTTAACACCTTGGAGATAAACCCCTTTAGCTGCCCAATCTCTGGAGGACCCTGTCCCGTACTCTTTACCCGCTATAATTACTAATGGAGTCCCTTCTTGTATGTATTTCACTGAAGCATCATAAATACTCATTTTTTGGGCAGTTGGAATATGAAGGGTAAAGCCTCCCTCAACTCCGGGAATCATCTCGTTTTTAATTCTAATATTAGCGAAAGTTCCTCTAACCATAACCTCATGGTTTCCCCTTCTTGAGCCATAGGAGTTGAAATCATATGGTTTAATATTGTGTTCTTTAAGATAAATTCCGGCGGGAGAATTTTCTTTTATTGAACCCGCAGGTGAAATATGGTCAGTAGTAACGGAATCGCCTAGCAGTGCCAATATTGAGGCATTTTTAATTTCAAAAGATCCAGCTTTTTTGTTTTTTATATCATCAAAATAGGTAGGTCTTCTAACATAAGTTGATTTTTCTTCCCAGCTGTAAAGCTCTCCGCTTGAGGTAGGAACACTCTTCCAAAAATGATCTCCCTCAAAAACATTTGAATATCTTTTGGTAAACATTTCATCTGTTACATCATTTTTAAGGGATTTTTCTATTTCCTTGTTTGATGGCCATACATCGCTTAAATATACATCCTCGCCATTTTTTCCCTTTCCTATCGGATCTCTATAAATATCTATTTTCATGGTCCCTGCAAGGGCATAAGCAACTACTAGAGGTGGCGACATCAAATAATTAGCTTTGATATCCGGATTGATTCTTCCTTCAAAATTTCTATTTCCCGATAAAACAGAACAGACAATTAATTTTTCTGAATTTATTGCGTTTGATATTTCAGGTGCTAGGGGGCCGGAATTTCCGATACAGGTGGTACATCCGTAGCCAACAAGGTTAAATCCCAATTTATCGAGGTGAGTTTGAAGACCTGATTTTACTAAATAATCAGTTACTACTTGTGATCCAGGCGCCAAAGACGTTTTAACCCAAGGTTTTCGTTTAAGGCCCAACTCGTTCGCTTTTTTTGCCACAAGACCTGCAGCTAACATTACAGAAGGGTTAGAAGTATTGGTACAGGAGGTAATGGCCGCCATTACCACATCACCATGATGAAGTTCATATCCTTGGCCTTCCACTTTTACAGGTTTTTCTTCCTTAACCTCGAAGGAGGTTTTAAGTTCATTTTTAAAATTTTCTGCAGCAGAGCTTAATAAAACTTTATCTTGCGGTCTCTTTGGACCGGAAATACATGGGAGGACAGTTGAAAGATCAAGTTCCAAAGTTGAAGTAAAAACTGGCGCCGCTTCATTTTTATCAAACCACAAACCCTGTTCCTTAGCGTAGGCCTCAACCAATTCTATAGTTTCTGGTTTCCTTCCAGATAGTTTTAAATAATCTATGGTTTTTTCATCGACAGGAAAAAATCCGCAAGTAGCTCCATATTCTGGTGCCATATTTGCAATTGTTGCCCTATCTGCAAGGGTTAGATCGCTCATCCCTTGGCCATAAAATTCCACAAACTTATTAACAACTCCATGTTTTCTAAGCATTTGGGTTACAAAAAGGACGAGATCTGTAGCAGTTGAACCTTCAGGAAGTTTTCCTGTTAACTTAAATCCCACTACGTCGGGAATTAACATTGGCATTGGTTGCCCAAGCATTGCTGCCTCGGCCTCAATACCGCCTACCCCCCATCCTAAAACGGAAAGTCCGTTAATCATGGTGGTATGACTGTCTGTCCCCACACAAGTATCCGGGAAAGCAAAGGTTTCATTGTTTTCTTTTTTAGTCCAAACTACATCTGCTAAATATTCAAGATTCACTTGGTGAATGATTCCGGTTCCAGGAGGAACTACCCTAAAATTTTTAAAGGCCTTTTGACCCCACTTTAAAAACTTATACCTTTCCATATTTCGGTCATACTCAATTTTTACGTTTTCTTCAAAGGCAGACCCTGTGCCAAAACTCTCCACAGATACGGAGTGGTCGATCACCAAATCTACTGGGGTTAATGGGTTAATCTTTTGGGGTGAACCTCCCAAACTAACCATTCCCTCTCTCATAGTTGCAAGATCAACTACACCCGGGACACCGGTAAAATCTTGCATTACAACTCTTGCGGGATAATAGGCTATTTCTCTGGAGGAGGTTTTTTTATCTGCCCAATCATTCACTGCTTTGAAATCATCGAAAGTTACATTTTTTCCATCTTCATTTCTAAGCAAGTTTTCCAAAAGGATTTTCATGCTTTTTGGCAATTTATCAATATTTGCAAACCCCTGTTTTTTGGCCTCATTAAGCGAAAAAATAGTATAAGAGTTTTTGCCGACATTTAATGTTTTTTTATATTTGCTCATTAGATTCCCCAGAATTTTGTAGAGGTGCAGAGTATATAAAGAAATAGGTGATTAATAAAGAATATTGCCTCGCAAAATAGAAAATACCTCGACTCGTCATTGCATATAATGCTAGACAGTAATCCGCTTATGCTCCAGAAGGATACAATTTTTAAAAGTAAACAAGATAAAATCAAAGAATTTGAATTCAATGGAGAAGTCGCATCTGTTTTTGATGATATGGTTTCCCGGTCCATTCCTTTTTATGGTGAAATTCACAAAATAATTCTAGATATCCTTTCTAAAACCTTTAAGGACGGTGATGTCATTTACGACCTAGGGTGCTCTACTGGCAATTCCCTTTTAATTGTTAATAGGTTTTTGGAGGGAAAAAATTTTAAACTGGTGGGAATTGATAACTCCCCCTCTATGCTATCAATTTGTGAAAAAAAACTTTTGGAAAATGGGGTAAAGAATTACGAATTAAAGCTTTCAGGTCTGGAAAACATTGAATTTGAAACTTCAGGGTTCAATATAATGAATTATACGCTTCAATTTATAAACCCTCTAAACAGGCTTGAACTTTTACAAAAAATTTATAAATCACTTAGACCCGAAGGGGTTTTTATCCTAAGTGAAAAAATTAAAGTTGAAAATAAAGAGATTGATGATTTATTTACTGATCTTTATTACGACTTTAAGCGAAGGAATGGATATTCCGAACTTGAGATCTCACAAAAACGAGAGGCCTTAGAAAAAGTATTAAATCCGCTAACTCCCAACTCCCAAATTGAACTTTTAAAAATGGCAGGGTTTAAAAAAGTGGAAACCCTTTTTCGTTGGTACAACTTTGCAAGTTATATCGGAATCAAATAATGGAATTTCCGTTAGAAATATCCAAACTAATTATTAAGCGATCCGAATGGATCAACAGACCTGGTTTTGCAAAATACAAAGAAATTCTAGATGGAGTCCCTGAAATTAAAGCCGATATTTTAAATTTCGGTGGAGAATTTATAGAAATAGACTCCAAAACCCCAATCAATGAGGAAGATTTCTTAAAGATTAAAGAAACCTGTAAAAATCTTATTCCTTGGAGAAAGGGGCCTTTTAAATTATTTGGACTAGATCTTGATTCCGAATGGCAATCAAATTTGAAATGGGACCGGATTAAAGGTGGCCTTCCAAATCTAGAGGAAAAAAACATTTTAGATATTGGTGCTAATAATGGGTACTATATGTTTAAAATGGCGGCCCACGGACCAAATCTAGTTTTAGGTATTGATCCAATTTTTCATAATTACGCACAATTTTGTCTTATCCAAAAGTTTGCAAAAATACCCTCCCTTCGGTTTGAACTCTTGGGAATAGAACATTTGAAGTTTTTTAAGGAATTCTTTGATGTGGTTTTTTCTATGGGAATAATCTATCACCATAAAAATCCTATTGAACAACTTCAAGATATTAGAAATTCGCTTCGCCCTGGCGGTGTGGCCATCCTTGAATCAATTGGAATACCAGGTGAAAACCCATTTGCCCTGTTTCCAGAAAACTCTTATGCCAAAATGAGCAATATCTGGTTTATTCCAACTCTCTCTTGTCTAATTAATTGGGCCCATAAGGCAAAATTTAAAAATATCGATATCATATCTTCAAATAAGATGACTCTTGATGAGCAAAGAAATACCATTTGGTGTCCCAAGCCCCATCAATCCTTGGAAGATTTTTTAGACAAGGATAACCGAGACAAAACCATTGAAGGTTATGATGCTCCAAGAAGATTTTGTCTCAGATTAGAAAAGTAACCTTAAACTCTTTTTACCTTTTTGATGATTATCGGTTCTTTAGGAACATCCTGACTTCCAGATTTATTAGTAGTGGAAGCTGCTTTTATCCTATTAACTACAGGCATTCCCTCCACGACTTTTCCAAATACCGCATAACCAAATCCTGACGGATTGTCCCCTTTATGGTCTAAAAAGTCGTTATTGTTAACATTTATAAAAAATTGGGATGTGGCACTATCTACTATATTAGTTCTTGCCATGGCGACGGTTCCAACTTCGTTTAATAACCCATTCTTGGCTTCATTTTTGATTGGGTCCTTGGTCTTTTTCTGTTCCATATTGGGCGTAAATCCTCCCCCCTGAATCATAAAATTATCTATAACTCGATGAAAAATAGTCCCGTCATAAAAACCGGTATCAACATATGAAAGAAAGTTTTCTACTGTAACCGGAGCTTTTTCTTTATCTAACTCTATGGTGATATCACCATAATTTGTCTCCAATAAAACCTTGATTTTGTTTTCCATTTTAGTTTTCTCCGCAAAAATTTGTGTACTAAATGCAAGTGGGATAATTAACCCCAGAATCTTAAAAATGTTGGCCATATTATTTCTCCTTTAAAATACAGTAAAGCTTCTTTTTTCAAATTCTTCAAATTTTTCTTTTGGAAGGGGATCTCTTCCATTTAGAAATAGTTTTAAATGCTCTATCGAATCATTTCCCCAAAATAGCTCATCCCCAACGATAAATGTTGGAACCCCAAAAATACCATTTGCTAATGCATTAGAAACATTTTTCTTCAAAATTCTTCTGGTTCCGCTTGTCCCAACTTTTTCCAACAATTTCACCCCATCAATCCCAAAACTTAATAACTCTTTAACGATAAGATCTTCATCCCCTAAATCTTTTCCCTTTTCCCAACCTAACCGAAAAAGTATATCCACAATCTTAAATTGATCTTCTCCGCTGTTTTCCTTTAATGATATTCTCAGAGAATATAAAGAGTTAAAAGGAAGGATTTTTGGTGGATTAAAAATAATCCCATTTAATCCCGCATACCTTAAACAATTTTTAAAAAGATAATTTCTTTTAGGTGGAATTTCCATCGGCCCTTTGGTCTCGTAATGACGAATTAGACTTCCTAGTGGAACAGGGATTAAGTTAAACCGATAATTTTTAAAATTTTCCCGAACCCAGGTCCAGGCAAGATATGAATAGGGAGATAGAAAATCAAAATATAAATTTATATCTTGCACGAGGCATCGCCTTTAGATTATTTCTCAAATATTATTAATTAGGCTCAGTTTGTAAAGGATTCTTTATGGGGAGATCATCTAAATTATTGATAATTATCGGGATCCTATTTATTTTAGCAGGCATATTTGTTCAATTTGGTTACAAATATTTCCCAATAGGTAAACTTCCAGGTGATATTGTGATAAAAAAAGGAAATTCTTCTTTTTATTTCCCTTTAACCACTTGTATCTTAATTAGCTTACTTTTGACTATAATTGTTGGAATTTTAAAAAAATAATGTGGTTAAAATTTTTAGATATATTTTTTAATTTTTTTCATATTCTTCTAATCTTTTTCAATCTTTTCGGTTGGATTTATAAACCAACACGAAAATTAAATCTTATAACCGTCTCCCTTACCGTATTTTCCTGGTTTTTCTTAGGAATTTTTTTTGGGATAGGTTACTGTCCTCTTACGGATTGGCATTATCAGATAAAAAAATCTTTGGGACAAACAAACCTTCCCAATTCGTATATTAAATACTTACTGGATACTTTTACTCCATTTAATTTTGAAGAAAAAATGGTTGAAATTGGCACGTTCCTGGGATTAATTTTTTGTATCCTAGGAACTGGAATCTCAAATTATAAAGATTTTAAAAAAAAGGCCTTTGATACAAAGGCCTAATTGAAACTATAATGCCAAAATATCATAGGGCTTAATAGTTTTTCTTCCATTGGCCTTACATTTCTTTTGGGCCTGGTCAACTAGCCAGTAAACATAATCATTTAAGGCTTCAATAGCTTCGGTAGAAACATTAAAATCTTCTCCCTTCAAAGCATCTTTGGTTTTTGAGGCGACAAGAAGCATTTCTTTTTTTTGTTCTGTTTCCATAAAATCCTCCAAATATATTAAGGAATTTTAGGGAGTAATCTTTTGGAAAGTCAAATCTCACCAAGCTACAGTTTTAGGAACATTATGCGTAGACTTTTTTGATTCTTGATATTTTAAAAACATCCAAACACCTGACAGAATAACTAGTATAATTGATGCTAATAAGATTTTTCTAAGCACTTAGTTTTGACCTTTATTCCAAAACATTGCTTTTCCAGACAAATCCATCTGCAGTAAGACCCATATAATACCCATTTTTAACTGCTTCTATTTTGATTAAATTGATCCCTGGAACACTTACCCAATCCTTTCCATTCCAAATATAGGCTCCTCCATTTAAACCTGTGGCGAGAATAGTTTTATCATGTGCCACCGAAACAGAGAGCATTTCCCCAGGTCTTTTTTCCCAACTCTCTCCATCAAAATGCCAAACACTTCCACTTTTTTTAAGACCCCATATATCATTTTTTGCTGCAACTGTTACCTTATCGAGCTGGCCAGGGAAATTTATCCATCGATCCCTCTCTAGTTTAATCATTGACCCAGTGGGAAGTTGGTACCTATGACTATCTTCATCGGTATAAATAGCCACAACCGTCCCGTCGTAGCCACAAGATATATATTTTGCCCTTCCTTTTTTTGGAGTCCATTTGGTCTTTTTAAAATCTAATTTATAAATTTGGCCCGTCTCCCCAATACCCCAAATATTTTCAGCATTTGAAATACATAAATTTTTCACCCTTCCAGGAAACCTTAACCATTTTTTATTTTTTAAAAGGTAAATTTCATTCTGGGAGGTTATTCCGAAAGTTGTCCCGTCCTCGCCTATTTCTATTTGGGAAAATTTTCCCGAAAATTTTTTCCACTTAGGTATTGATATGGGATTTTGAAGGGGTATAGCAAAAAATTGATCACGAGATATTATTTTAGACATAATATTATCTAAAATTTTAAGACTTTCGCCAAAAGAAAGGATAATTGGGTCCACTTCATCCGATTTCAAGGGTTCATCTTGTTCGCCCAATTTCCTTTCAAGATAATTTTGTGCAAAAGACTGAAAACTAAAAAATAGGATAAAAAAAATAAGCTTTCCCACGATAACTACTCGGAATATGGGCTTTAAAACTTGAATTTAGGGACCTAAATTGATTTTATTTAAGTTTACCCCATCCTTAATAGGATGAAGGCAAGAACTGCGATAACCATTCCAATCATAATTAGAATGTGGTTTATACCCATGGTTTTATCTGTTTGAGTAATTACATCTCTCTGCTGGCTTTTAATATTTTTAGATTTTAGGAATTCTTCTCTTCTTTTTTTATCTTTTTTCCATCTTCTTAAATCAGATTTCATAAAAAATACCCTTTACAAAATTTAAAAATTTATCAAAAATTCCTTTTTGATTTTCCTTCCCCTGAGGATTCAAAATCTGCTCTTCCTTTGGGTTATAACTGTTTTTCTTTAAATTTTCCACCATTTCATTGTTTTTTTGGACGGTCAATTTTGCGCGCTTCACCGCTTCTTGTGCGGAAACCGTTCTTGTCTGAACCCCTAAGGATTCATATGCTTCCCAAGGTCTAAGTACTCTATCCTTTTGATCTATAAGGCCATCTTTTTTCTCTTTCCTCGGATTTTTAATGTCTTTTAACCCTATGGCCACTTAAAAATTTACCCCATTTTGTTGTTTATATTCTTTTCCAAGAGAAATCTGAATTCTTTGGTTAACCTCCAAGAGCACTTTTTGCATTTCCATGGCAGGATCTGTTCCGGGAGCATGTTCTATAATGGATCTGTAAAGTGCAATCGATTCCTCTCCTGCCACACTTTCCTTTACTCCCAAAGAAGTGCACCCCTTAACATTAAGTTCATACCAGTTTTTAATCTCCAAACTTAGTTTTCTATTAGCGGAGTATCTGGTGGGAATAAAAATTGTTTCAAAATCAATCTTCATGTCTCGTTTAAATTCATTTAGAAAATGCCTAAATACCCTAAAATTCCTGAAATTATTTATTTTGCATTCAAGTGGGGAAACCAAAACATCGCAGGCCACTAATGCATTGGTCGTAAGCTTGTTCCAGTTTGGGGAACAATCCATAATTATAAGATCAAAACTATTTTTCAGTTTTTCAGTAACTTTTTCTTTTAACCAAAATTCTCTTCTATTAATTGTGGAAAGGGTGTCATTCATAGCAACCAATTCAGGTGTTTCGGGAATTAGATAAAGGGTTGGGAGGTCAGTGGAAACAATTATTTCCTCAAGTCTGGCCTGGCCATTAAAAAGATCGGAAAGACCTTTGGTGCTATTTAATTTATCCAAGAGAAGAGATAAATCCCCGTCCTCCAAACCGCTTTCAAATCCCAGAGCGGTTGTAATATCACCCTGGATGTCTAAACCTACTACACAAGTCTTTATCCCATGTAGTGCTGCAGTTCTAGCAAGGTTAAGCGCCAATGTTGATTTAAGGACACCTCCTTTTGTAGTGAAAACCGCAATCGCAATTGGTTTATCAAAAGATTTAAAAAACCCGATTTTTTGACCAATTATAGGAATTTCTTCAATTGGCCAACCCTTCTTAAAGAGGGCCCCAGATCGGAACCTTCTTGAAGTGGGAATTTGAAGTGAAGACTCAAGATTGTTTAATTCTGTTTTAAGGTGTTGACCGCCAAAAACATCGGCAACCTTGGAGGAGGAAAAATAAATTTCTGTCACAATTTCTCCCTTTAACTTTCCATTTAAGTTTAGGGAGAAATCGTATTGGTGTCAAAAATATTAAATTAAACCAGGGAAAATGGCCTTCCTTTCTTTAGGATAATCAGGAAATTTTTCTTGATACCACTTATGTGAAGAAATTGCCCTAGGAAATAAATTAGAAAAAGTGAAAACAAAAAATGCCAGTCCGGCCCAAGACCAAGTTGCAATTGCCCATCCTAGCCAAACTAAAAGTTCTCCAAAATAATTTGGGCCTGAAACCCATTTAAATAGTCCACCTTTTGGGATTTTGTATCCTGTTTCAGAAGGCTTCCTTAAAGAAAGCAATATATTATCAGACTGAATATTTATAAATAGCCCCGATAATAGAATTATGGTTCCAATGATAAATCGTGGATCCAATAGCCAATTGGTTTGATAATCATGAAAATTTGAAATCCATCTAGCATTTATATAAGCGTTAAGGGAGGTGAAAAAGAATGCTGAGAGGACAACCGCCAATGGCGTGGTTTTTCCTTTTGTCTTAATCCTGAATGGAAAAATATAAGTTCGATTTATATAGTGAATTTGCCAAAAGGTTAAAAAAATCAAAGAAACTATATTGTTGGAATATTGGCCTAGAAAGAAAATATATCCGAATAAAACAACGGAAGGAGTTTCAAAAATAATCCAACCTAGTTTATTAGGTATGGAAGGACCCCATCCCCGTCTTTTAAACTTCCCATATGGTGCAGAAATCTTGGATAGTAAAAAAAAGGTTAAGAATGCCCATACAAAAATAAAAATTACCAGTTTTTGGTAAATATCAAATTCATCCATAATATTGCGAAGAGTTATCACTGAGCACTTTTGTTTGTCAAAAATCGCTTATTTGACACTATGCCTAGCATTTTATACAACTTGTGGCTTATGAATTTGGTCTCCTTTGATAGCCTTGGATTGGAAAAAACCTTAGTTGATGTTCTTCGAGCAAATAATTTTGTTTCCCCAACACCCATTCAACAGTTAACCATTGGACCTATACTTGAGGACAAGGATATTTTGGCCCAAGCTGAAACAGGTTCTGGAAAAACTGGGGCATTTGTTATTCCCCTAATCAATAAACTTCTTTTTGAAAAAGATAAGGCCCTAATAGAAGAAAATCCAAAAATTGGAAAAGTTGCAACCCCATATTTTATTATTATGAGTCCCACTAGGGAATTGGCCCAACAAACCTATACAGTATGCCAAACTTTTGGAAAGAGCTTGGGAATAGAATCCGCGTGTATTATAGGGGGTGAAAGTATCACTGCCCAAAAAGATTTATTAAAAACTGGGGTAGATATTTTAATTGCCACTCCAGGAAGGCTTAAAGACCTCTTTCTTCAAAATTTTATCAGCTTCAAAAATACTAAAGGAATAGTACTCGATGAGGCGGATCGTTTACTGGATATGGGGTTTAAAGATGAAATTCAATTTCTTCTAAGAAAAATACCCTCAACTAGGCAGTTTCTAATGTTTTCGGCAACCATCCATATGGAAGTTCTTAATATTGCCTACCGATTTCATTCAGTTCCTATAGAAATTAAATTAAACAACAATTCCATGATTGTTGAGAAAATCAACCACACCGTCACCCATTTAGGTGATGATGAAAAAATGCTTTATCTCGTGGGGATTTTGAAAAAGTATCCTGATACTTACACGATGATTTTCTCCAATACAAAAACCGAAACAATGATTATTGCCACCTGGTTACAAAATTTGGGTTTTAAGGCGATGGCCATTACCGGGGACCTTCCACAAAACAAAAGATCCAAAATGATTGAAGATTTTAGATCAAAAAAAATTCAGATTCTCGTTTGTACTGACGTGGCAGCAAGAGGGCTTGATATAAAAGATATTGAATTAGTTGTTAACTATGACCTTCCCCAAGATGCCTCAAATTATGTTCATAGAATTGGCCGTACGGGAAGGGCAGGTTCTTCTGGTAGGGCCATAAGTTTTTGCGCTTTTCGGGATTGCGAAAACTTGGATGCCGTAGAAAATTTTTTAAACAGTAAAATCCCGACAGAACAAGTGCAGGAAGAAATGTTAAACCATGATATTGGAAGGCGCCCAAGACTCGATGATAAAAAAGAAATTAAACCTCAATTTAAAAAAGAATTTAAAAAGCCATTACCTCCTGTTCAACAAATAACACCTGTGAAAAAACCAATCCCAGTAAGCTCTCCCCTTGTTATCCGAACAAGAGAATTCACCTCTACAAGTTTGAAAAAGGCCAAAAAGCAAGTTTTACCTTTCTTTCCAATCAAAAATATTGAAAATATCGATTACAAAATATTAAAAGAGGGTAAAAGATCTTTCTTTGGACTGGGCCCTAAAAATATTACTTATAAATTTTTTCTTAAACCTAAATATAAAGAAATTATTCTTACTCTTTTGGAGAATATAATCCAAAAAACAGGCTTTGATTTAAAATTTGAAATTATTGAGGTTCAAATAAATAAATTAAGAGTTATATTTACCGGCACCGATGAAAAGTTGCTTTTTGAAAATGATGGTGAACTTTTAGGGGAATTAGAGTTTTTAATTAAATTGATTATTCCAAGATTCGTCCCATCTCTAGATCTTAGAATTGAATTCACCAGTCAAAATTATAAAAAATTTGAAAAGGATAATCTCGAAAATTTGGCCAAGAGAATGAAAGAAAAATCCTTAAGGTCAAAAGCACCTGTATTTATTCAACCACTTGGCCCTAAACAGAGATACGTGATTCATCAATTCTTCTCCGCGGACCCAAACTTTCAAACCGTATCTATTGGTCAAGGATATCTTAAAAAAATTAAAGTAATCCCTAATATTTCTAAAAACTAGGGCCTTTCCAAAATGGCCGCAACACCCATCCCTCCAGCGGTACATATGGATATCAAACCTCTTCCCTTTTTATTATTTTGGTGAAGAATTTTTGAGAGCCCAGCCAAAATTCTAGATCCTGTTGCAGCGAAGGGGTGGCCAATAGCAACGGATCCACCTTTAATATTCATTTTGTTCATATCAATAGTTCCAAGGGTTTTATTCAGTTTTAGTCTTTCCCGACAAAACTTTGGATCATTTAATGCTTTTAAGGTGCAAAGGACCTGCGCAGCGAAAGCTTCATGAATCTCATAAAAATCAAAATCCTGAAATGAAAGATTTGCCCTTTCAAGCATTCTGGGAATTGCATATGCAGGGGCCATTAATAACCCTTCTTTATTTTTATAATCTACTGCAGCTTCTTCGGCAAAGGTTAAATAGGCCAATATTTCATGGCCATTTTTTAAAGCATACTCTTCCGAAGAAAGAAATACTGCCGCTGACCCATCGGTGGTTGGTGAACTATTTCCCGCGGTAATAGTTCCGTTTTTTTTATCAAAAGCGGGAAGCAGTTTGGATAATTTTTCTAAATCGGTATTTCCCCTAATATTATTGTCCATTTTAAGACCATGAAAGGAATAAACAAGATCCTCATAAAAGTTATCCGAATAGGCCTTAAAAGCGTTCATATGACTTTTTAATGCTAACTCATCCTGATCTAATCTAGGAATTTGCCACTCCTTGGCCATTAGCTCACAATGCTCCCCCATCGATAAACCAGTTCTTGGCTCTTTAAGGGCCGGGACCTTAGGTGAAATATCTTTTAATTTAATTTCAGTAATTCCCTTAATCTTTTTTATCAGGGATTTTTCTTTTGATATTTTAAGAAGCTTTGATGAAAGCTTTGGGCCCAATTCAATTGGAACAACACTTGTTGAATCGCATCCTCCAGCGATACCAGATTCAATTTGTCCTATGGCAATTTTGTTTGCCAAAACCAACGCAGCTTCAAGTCCGGTTCCGCAGGCCATCTGTAAATCATATGCAGGGGTTTCATACGCCAAACCAGCGTCAATCGAACATTCTCTGGCGAGGGAAAAATCTTTTGAGCTTTTAACAACTGCTCCAACACATACACCTCCAACTGACTTATCCTTTAATTTAAATTTCTCAACCAAATGTTTTATAGAAGGAGTCATTAATTCTTTATTATCAAGATTAAAATATGTGGTTGATGACCTACAAAAAGGAATCCTGGCCCCTCCTAAAATTGCAACTTTCTTTAAATTATTCATTTTTTTCTCCAACCCTTTATTATTATTTTATGTCCAAATATTTGAAATAATTTTTTATCAAATCTGATTTCCTATAATTTTTAATATTTTCACGAAGCAAAACAATACTTCTTCCATAAGAAAGCATAACCCAGGGAACCTCCTGATCAAAAATCTTTTCAATTTCTAAAAGTTTTTGTTTTCTATTTTGGTCATTTGGCATTTGTTCCAGTATTTCAAATAACCGATCATATTTCTTATTCATAAAACCAGTTTTATTTATTCCTGGGAAATTTTTTGAAACCAACAATTGCAAAATATTTAAGGGATCGGGGAAGTCATAAATCCAATTATCCGAAAATAATTGCAACTCTCCATTCCTTCCTTTCCGTAAAAACTCTGGAAAATCAAGGGGTCTTATTTCCAATTTAATTCCAATTTGCTCAAGCTGGTGTTTAAAAAATTCTCCCTCTTTTAGAGAGGCTTCATCTTTGGTTCTGGTTGAAAAAACTAAAACTGGTAGACCTTTACCTTTTGGATAACCGGCATCTATTAAATATTTTTTTGCCAATTTTAAATCAAAATAAAAAGGCGATGAATGTGTTGGGTCATAGCCCGGAATTCCTGGGGTTAAAATGGAATTTGCCTCCATACTTATATTTCTGCGAATAAATTGATTATATTTTTTGATATCAATTGCGTGAGCAATGGCAAGCCGAAGATTTTTGTTTTTTGAAAATAGGGGGTCACGCATATTCATTGCCAACCAACTATTGGTTAAACCTTCGTAGCGTTTTAACAAAATACCTCTTTCCTTTAATTCCTTTTTAAGGTTGCCATTTTGATCCAAAATATCCACTAATTTGATAACCGGAAAATCTTCTAGAATATCCAACTTCCTATCAATAAAATTCTCTAAAAGCTCCCTATCCGTTTCAAAAATGTGAAAATGGATTTCGTCCAAAAATGGCATTGGTTTTAAGCCATAATCCAAGAACTTCTCCATTACCGCAATTCTATCCCCCTCTTGTGGGTAAGGTGTCACCCTGTACTTTGGAAATCTTTTTAAAATATAAGAATTAATACCTTTCTCAAAAAGGAAAAATGGACCGGTCCCTACCATAATCTCATCAAAATTATTTGAGTTATATTCAAAAACCTCCATGGGGATTGGGGAGAAAAAATTCAGGGTTAAAAAATTAGTAAAATTTGAGATACTCTTTTTTAAATCCACGTATAGGGTATAATCATCGGGTGTTCTTAAACCCTCAATATTATTTTCTTTAAATTTCGAGAAATCCGAACCTACTTTTTCGGTAAACTTGTCAAATCCCAAAATGGTCCCAGATAAAAGTGAATGACCTGGACTTTTTGTAGGAGCAAATGCAATCCGTTTGATTTGAGTTACGAAATCCTGTGCCTTTAAAATTCTTTCCTTTCCATGGAATGCGGGATGATCGTGAAAAATAATTCCCTTTTTAATTTTAATTTTCAGTGTTTTTCTGTCATTTGACCATTCTGGATATCCCTCTGCCAAAAGAGGAATTAATTTATATGGCCTTTGGAGATAATGGTATTCATAAAGAGTTTCATAGCTCTGAGATATTATTTTTAAAGATTTTCCATCAAATCCTTTTGCTGGGTCTATCGAACTAATGCCCTTTTGAAGCCCCAAATGAATAATCTTTTTATTTTCACAGGATGTGATTAAAAGGATCAATGGTAGGATAAGTATGTAAATTTTCATCGGTCCATCTTCTAATATTTTAATAAATAATGACAAATTTACCTATTCTGGGGTCAAACTGCGACCAATTTAATTAAAATGACTTATTTTATTTTCAAAGCTTTCAAAAAAAGCTGCCTTGAAGTAAGTTTTTGCATTGTGATAAAAAAGTTAATTCTACTCATATTTTTAATCTTGCCCCTTCCTGTTTTGGCCTCTGACGAAGGAACAATTGCTCTTTTGCTTGGAAGGTCACAAGAATTAAATTTTTCGGATAGGGTCTCCTTTCTAAGTTCTTATTTTATCGGAAAAAACTCCACTCTGGGGCCTCTTGGAGAAGGGAATTTTGATATTTTTGACCGGGATCCAATATATAGCTTTACTGATTTTGACTGTACCACTTTCGTAGAAACTGTAATGGCGCTTTCCCTTTCCAAAAATGTAGATGATTTTTTTTCGACCTTAACCAAAATTAGATATAAGGATGGGAAAATTTCCTTTAAAAATCGCAACCATTTTATTTCTCTCGATTGGATTCCAAATAATTCAGGCTTAGGGTTTTTAAGCGATATAACATCAAAAGTGGGTCCATCCCAGGTATTAAAAACAACTATAGATAAGAAAAATTGGTATAAAAAATTAAATCTAAATTCCATAAAGGGAAGAGATGAATTAACAGATGATGAAAAACTAGTTTTACTTGAAAATTTGAAATTACTTGGTGAAGAATATTCACCCACCGTAGCGCATCTTCAATTTATTAAAATACAGGATATTTTTAATATGCCCCAAATTTTAGAAAAAATTCCTGATGGATCTATTATAAGCATTGTGAGACTTAATTGGGATTTAACTCCATCCATAGGAACCTATTTAGATGTTTCCCATCAGGGTTTAGCGGTTTGGAAAAATGGTATTTTAATATATCGTCATGCTTCTCTGGAATTCACGAAAGTATTAGATGTGCCTCTGATTAAATATTTAGAAAGGTTTGTTGGAAATGAAGACAAGGTAGGAATAAATATTCAAAAAATTTTGATTAATTAGCTAAATATTCCGCCAAGTAGGAATCAAAATTCCTCAAATCCTTTTCAAGTTTATTTTGATCTTCAATTGATTTTTTAGCCGCATTTTCAAAAAATTCCATCGAATGAGCAGATAATCGTTCTCCTGAAAAGTCCTGCTTATATTGGATGGCCTTCTCTAAGTGAAGATCTAAAAATGTCTTTTTCCCCTCCTGAAGCTCCTTTATTAGTTGCCCAGAAAATGTTTTTGAACTGTCCATAATCGCATCATAAAATTTTTCCATTACTTGATTATGGTCTTCAGTTTCTTGAGCCTCGTCTAAAATCTTGGAAACAAGTTTCATCTCGGAATAAATTTCTAAAGCCCAATCCTTTAGGGATAACTCTTCTTTTCCTTTCTTCAATATTAGGTTGGGGTTTCTTCCCTGTTTGGCGACCTCAACCCAATTGGATTTAAAAATTTTAATTTCTCGGTTTGAACACAAGGGACTCTCCTTAAGAGCGCAAAATACCAGGAGGATATCCAGAAACTTTGTTTGCTCAAAGGTAATCCCTAATGGACTAAAGGGATTTAAATCCATTGCCCTCACTTCTAAATATTGAACACCCTCCTCACGAAGAATTTTATTTGGTCTTATATTTTTTAATTTATTGAAACGTTTTGGACGTATAAAACCATAGAACTCATTTTCAATTTGCAATACCTTATCATTCATTTGTCGGTATTCACCATTGACTTTTACTCCGATTTTTTCCCATTTTGAATCAATGGTTTTAAGGGCCTGATCAATTTTCTCAATATAGGTATCCAAAGAATTAAAACAAAATTCTAATTCCTTTTGGGATTTATTTTGATATCCAAGATCACTCATTCTAAGTGAGGTGGCCTGGGGTAAAAATAAAGTCCCCTCATCATCAAACTTTTGAAGGTTTGACGAGCTACCTCCAAAGCTTTTATGCAATACTGGACTCGCACCAAAAAAATAAAGAATAATCCATCCATATCGATGAAAATTTCTCATTAAGGAAAAATATTTTTTGGAAATAAAATCTTTTTGGTCTACTTGAGAATTTTCCAGTTCGGCAAAAACATCCCAGAAATCATTTTCGAAAGAGAAATTATAATGGAGACCTGAAATTGCCTGCATATTACTGC
>Ga0180061_1000008_pt1 | contig 68431 bp, 59 predicted proteins | sample EasRivT27_16_10D_FD_121769 | JGI IMG/M metagenome (GOLD analysis project Ga0180061, IMG submission 121769) | Soil microbial communities from meander-bound floodplain in the East River, Colorado, USA - East River metaG ERMLIBT27_16_10D | ecosystem: Environmental > Terrestrial > Soil > Floodplain ...
ACTGGCCTTTTCAGGTGCTGAAGATTTTGTAAAAAAAATCAAAGAGAGCAAGGATGATTTTATTGGAAAATTTGGACTAGGATTTTTCTCCTCTTTTATGGTCGCAGGCAAAGTTGAGGTTGAAACCCTTTCAATGGAAAAAGATGCAACAGCAGTAAGATGGGTGTGTGAAGGAGATACCGAATTCGAATTTGTAAAATCGGAGAGATCTGAAATTGGAACCTCGGTAATTCTCCATATCAATGAAGATGGGGAAGAGTTCCTCGATATTTACAAAGTTGAACAAACCCTTAGAAAATTCTGTGACTTTATGCCCTACTCAATTAAAGTAGTGCAGGAAAAAGGTGAAGAGACTCTTATCAATGAAACACAGCCTCTTTGGAAGAAAGATCCCAAAGAAATAAAAGATGAAGAATACCTAAAGTTTTTTAAAAATATTTTTCCAATGGATCAGGATCCGCTTTTTTGGGTGCATTTAAAAATTGACCATCCTTTTACCTTAGAGGGAATCCTTTATTTTCCCAAATTTAATCCAAATAAACCATTTCATGATTCAAATATTAAACTTTATAGCAAACAGGTTTTTGTATCCGATAATGTTAAAAATATAATCCCTGACTTCCTATCCCTGCTTAAAGGGGTTATTGATTCCACCGATATCCCATTAAATGTTTCCAGGTCTTCCCTTCAAGGTGATCCCAATATAAAGAAAATCTCCAATTATGTAGTAAAAAAAGTTGCAGATGCCCTTAAATCTCTCTTTAACAAAGATAGAGAAAAATTTGAAAAAATCTGGCCGGATATTGGCCTCTTTGTAAAATACGGCTGTATCAGCGACACAAAATTCGATGAAATAATGAGAGAACATGTTATTTTTAAAACCGCTGGGGACAAGTATTTAACTTTGGATGAATATAAAAACTCCATTCCCGAAAATTACCGGGATAAAATGAAGGATATAATCCTTTATTTTGAAAATGGTGTATCTGATTGGACACTGAAAAAACAATTGGAAAATGAAGGTATCTCAACCATTGAAACAGATTCTTATATTGATTCCCATTTCATGCAACATGTGGAAATAAATAAAAAAGGTGAAATTACCTATAAATTTTCTAGTGTGGATAATGAAATTGGTAAAATTTTAGGAGCAGAAACGGCCGAGGCCGATAGCAAAATCGCTGAACTCTTCAAAGATAATCTTCCTAAAGACCAGGATGTAGTGGTTGAAAAATTAAAAGGATCCCTAACTCCGGCCTACTTTAAAGTTGATGAACAAATGAGAAGATTTTCAAAAATGGCCCAATCGATGGGGACTCATGCCGCTTTTCCGGTTAAAAAAACCCTGGTGGTAAATCCAGAAAATGATTTAATCAAAAATGCCCTGGCCATCAATGAAAAAGGAACAAATAAGGATCTGGTATCCAAACTTTGTCTCTACATTGAAGACCTCGCCAATATTTCTTCCGAGGGACTTAAAAATGAGGACCGGGATAATTTTGTTAAACGAAGCCAGGAGTTATTAAAGGAATTAACCTCGTTGGCAATTTAATGGGGAATATTTCTTTTCATCCTTTCTTCGAGTTCGGAGGAGACGGCATTTTTGAAAGAATCTTCTCCCTCTTTAGATTCGCAAAGAGTGATAAAATCTTCAATCCTAACATGCTCATAATTCATTTTTATGGTTTTAAAAATCTTGGGTATTGTTTCCCCAGGAATTTGGACATGATGGAGTCCCCCACTATAGGCCAAAAGCATATTTCCTTTTTTCATAACTTTTAAAATATCCGCAATACCTCCCATAACAGACATGGGTTTGCCTTCTTTGTCCAGACCAGTAGCTCTTTTCATTCGCCCTTCAGGAGCTATGGCCACAAAAGAATCTTCTTTAATTAGGCTTAAAAAATGATTCCATGATTCATCCCTTTTTCTGGTGATCGGAACCATTCCTGGAAAAAGAAAAGTAAATATTTTCCCTACAATTGGACGCATCAAAGTAACATCGGCACCAGGGGCCACCATCTTGGGAGCATGTTCAAAAATAAACCGATTGGGCATACTTAATAAAAAAAGTGGCTCATATAGACTGGTATGATGTAAAAAAACATATAGACTGACATTTCGCCAATGATCACCAGGCCCTTTATTAATCCACTTCACTTCACACCTGTAAAAAAACCAGAAAATGAATTTGGCAAAGACCATTAAAAAGGAACTAAGAAATTTGCTCATGGGCGCATACCATAGGGGATTTATTTAATAATTTCCAGTTTTACCTTTGAATAGCGTTTAAAAATATCATTGTATTTCGCATGGCACCCATTTCTCACTATCCACTTCCCCTTTACAATTGTGCCGAGTAAAACTGAAGGATCTGCTGAAAAAATTAAACCGGATAAGATTTTTTTTGGTTTAAGCCCATATAGCACAGGATGTTTGGGGTCTAAAATAACTCCATCTAAAAAGGTTCCAGGACCAAGGGGGATGATTTTATCTGTTCCCATTGCCAAAATTCCCGCCTTTAATGTTTTTTTATAAAGTATCTCCCCGCTTTCATGAGTCATCCTTTTACATGCAAAATTTCGCATACGATATTTAAGCCTTTGTCCGTAATCTAGAAGTCTGAATTCCTCAAGAGGATTTAAATTAAAATGGCCATCCGTCCCTATTGAAAAGGAACCATTAAAATGATGAAAATCTAAAAAATTAAAAAATCCATCACCCAGATTACCCTCGGTGGAAGGGCAAATAACCACGTTGGCCCCGGTTTTCGCCAATTCTATGGTTTCATTTTTTGTCATATGAGTTGCATGGACTAAATTATATCTAGAATTTAGATCAATATTTTTTAACAACCACTGAACCGGCCGCTTTTTATAAAATTCCAGGCAGGTCCTAACTTCCTTTTCTTGTTCAGCGATATGGATATGTGCAGCAAGTTTTTTTGAAGTATTTTTTAAAACAAATTTAACATCCTCTTTGGCCACTGCCCTTAAAGAATGGATGCCAACACCAAGACTAAAAAGAGGATCCGTTTTTACTTCCTTTCCCACGGAATCCAATAAGTGAAGATAGTTATCCGAAGTTTTACATAAAAACCTGCGCTGGGCCTTAAATGCTTCCAATCCAAAATCGGCCCTTTGATAAAAAACGGGAATGAGGGTTATATTAATCCCGGCCTTTTTTGCACCTCTTAGTATTCTGGTACTCATTTCGGAGATATTATTGAAGGGCCTTCCATTTTTATCATGGTGAAGGTAATGAAATTCAGCAACGGAAGTGAACCCCATCCTCAACATTTCAGCGTAGGCCATGGCAGAAATATCTTCCAATTGCTCAGGGCTTATTCTGTTGGCAAAATCATACATAAGATTTCGCCAACTCCAAAAATCATCCCCTACCTTGGCCAAATATTCAGTGAGTCCTGCCATCATATACTGAAAGGCATGGGAATGGGCGTTTCTAAATCCAGGGATTAAATATCCATTTACACGTTCAAATTTTTCTTGAGGGGTGGTTTTTTGATGTTTAAGGATTTTTCCTAGGTTATCGACCTTTAAAAAAGTGGGCCCTATCCATTCCCCCTTATAGTAAATATTTTGAAAAAACCACCACTTCATAAAATTTCCTGAGATATTTCAAGAAGGTTTTCTAAAGTAGCGCGTAATTTTTCACGAACAATGGTGGCCTTTAAATCGTTATAAGCGCCATTATCATCTAAATATAAATCCTGACTCATTTCAAGTTGAAGGGCATGAATATTTTCACTGGGTTTCCCAAACCAACGGGTAATATGGCCGCCTTTGAAAGGATGATTATGGGTCACATGGAATAACATATCTTTTGAAAGGGTTTTAAGTGCTATTTCCGATAAAATTGGATTGGCAGAATTAGAATCGTTATCTCCCAAAATCAAGTCTGGAAATGGATCTTTGGAAATGGTTGGGACGTATCTTTTGATGGAATGGCAATCAAATAATATTGCATACCCAAATTCCCGTTTTAACTCCAAAAGGATTTCGGAAATTTTGTAATAATAAGGCCAATAATAAATTTTCAATCTTCTTTCAATTTCGGTTGGTGATGGCACTTCGCTAATATAGAGATTTTTTTTAGAAAAGGATTGAGTAGGAACGACTCCGGTTACAAATCGCCCATCATGATAAAGAGATTCCCCTTTAAAATCTCTGTTCAAATCAACCACATACCTGGAAAATTCGGCCATAATTTGGGAAATATTTAAATCAGGCGCGAAATCATAGAGATCATGAACAAACCAATCCGTATCTTCGGGCCGCTGCAAAACTTCCGGTCGAAAAAGATGGCGAAGTTCCAGTGGAAAATCAGTTCCGCTATGGGGAGAGCTAAGAAGTATTGGCACCCTTTTTTCTTTGGGCATAATTACGGAAAATACCTTTAACATAGACCAATTTATACTTCATTCGAATAAGAATTTAAACTAGAGGCTCTTCTTTATTTATATAAATATCCCCTTTTTCCACCATCTCCCTAAAAACTTTTAGGATTCTACCATACGCTTCTAAGACAACATTTAGGGGTTTTAGGGGTCCTTTGAAAGATTGATTGATCTCCTCCTGATTATTTTTGGAAACATTGGAATAAATAAAATTCAATAATTCCGGGGAAGAAATCCTAAGAGATAGACCTAAATCAGGTAAATTTATCCTTCTTAAAACTTTAGAAAACATATCTTTGTCTAAAAACTTCAAATCCTCCAAAGTTATAATTTGTTCCTTAATTTTTTCAGTAAGTTTAGGATCTATTTTGGAGAGGGCCTCAAAAAGTTTATGCCTTTCCTTTTGAGTTAATTTATCAAGAATACCTACTGCCCTAGAAAGGCCATCAATTTTTTTTTTCATCAAATTTAAATATCGGAGGAACTTGAGATTTTAATTAACTATGTCTTCGCGCAAGATAGGGATGAACCACCAAGGCCACTGCAACAATTCCAATTTCATAAAGAACACAAAGAGGAACCCAAACGGCCATCATGCTTAGGACATCGGGCGGAGAAAATATGGCCGCGGCCACTGCAAGAATAACATATACATATCTTCTAACAGACCTTAGGGATTGTTTGGTGACAATACCCATCATTCCTAAAATTAAAAGTACATTGGGAACCTGAAAAATAATTCCCAGAAAAAATAAAACTTTAACTGCGGTGATTAAATATTCTTTAAGGGCAATAGTGGCATAGACATCCTTAACCCCATATTCAATCAATAAATTGAAGAAAAATGGAAATAAAACAAAATACCCAAAACAAACTCCGATACAAAATAAGAAAAAACCCAAAATAACAAAAGGTTTTACTGCTTTTTTTTCATGGGGATGAAGGCCTGGAGAGATAAACCTCCAAATTTGATAAAACCAAAGGGGTGAAGTTAAGATTATATCCGCCCAAAGTGCCAATTGAAGTTCAGATACCACTTTATCAAAGAGACCTAGGTAAACTATTGAACCATTGTGGGCCTTTAGTACAAACCTTAAAGGAGTTAGTAATATCTCGGTAATTTGCGCACCTAGACTGTAAGCAACAAAAAATCCAAGTGATAAGATAACAATACACTTAATAATTGAGTTTCTTAATTCTTCAAGATGTTCAACAAAGGACATTTCTTTCAATTTTACACCTCATTGACCCTACGCTTATAACTTAAAGTCTTCCTTTCCGGCAACCGAAGAATGAATGGATTTTAAAAGAGGAGGAACTTTGAAAATCATTATTTTCTTTTTAATTATTGGCTCTTCTAATATTTTTGCAGGTTATAACCCTCTAATAGTCTGTTTAGGAAAAGAAGAAGGCATCCTTCATGAAAGGAAAAAAACTGGCCCCAATTATCAATTAAATCAATACTTTATTAATCAACTTGTTTTAATTAGTCATATTCCCCTAAAAGAAGAATACTTAAAAAAAATCTGTTCAGGAAAAGACTTTTCTTATTCAGTCGCCCTTCTAGAGCAACTTTTATTAAAAGGGGTTGATATATTTCAACTTTCAAATGATCCCAACCAGAAATTTTCTGAGGTGGTAACCATAGGTGAGCTTTTAGATGATACTCCTCAAATATTGGTTAGATATTTGGCCTCCTTACAAGGATTTGCGCAAACTCCTGATTGCTTACCCAAAAAGGTAAAAAATTTAAAATACTTTCTAGATCGACTTAGTTTGCTGGAAGAGGATTTAGGAGGTCGGACTATTTTAAAAAATCAAAAAAAGATCATCGATCTTTTTGCTGATTTAAAAAAACTGGATCATTATTATGATGAATGCAAAGCAGAGGCGATTAAAAATATGCCTAAACCAAAAGTAGAGTCAACGGAAAATGGGGAGGAAACTCCTGATTTAAAAAAGTAACTATTTCTTCTTTGCTGGTATCGTCTGCCTTTAAAAATAAATAATTTTCCCGAAATCTAAAAATTTTAACTTTACTCCCAAAACCTCTTGATAAAGATTCATCAATTTGGATTAAAAAATCGACAGGAGTCATTCCCAAAATTCTTTTGGAAGGATTAACAAATTCAACAGAATTTTTAAATTTGAAAGATTCAACGATTTTTTCTATGTCAGAGGAACAGGAAGTGCAACCTCCTCCCGCATTTGTTTGGTCGGTAATATCTTGAACCGATAAATCTGGATTTGATCTTAATATCTTTTGAACCTGGTTGGAGGTTATTCCAAAACACCTACATAATAAGCGCTCATCCTCTAATGCAATCATTCCCTTATATTCTTCAATCAGGTCAAATAAAATAAGGGTGGGAATATCCAAAAATACAGAACTTTTAAAAGAAATTTCTCTTACCTCATCAATTCTCTTGTCCAAAATGGAGTCCCTAAGAATATGAAGTTGCTCTTCCAGGTGGTCAAACCCCCTTTGAAAAAAACCAAAACCACTAAATTTATCTTTTTTGTCTATATCCAAATAGAGTTCAATAAATTTATTGGCAGTAGGGTCCCCGTAAGTTTTGGAAAGTTTAAATTTATTCAGCATTTTCTTCTGGTCTAAGAGTTAAGATTTCATGTCCATCCGGTGTGACTAAAATGGTATGTTCGAATTGGGCCGACCACTTTCTATCCTTAGTTAATACCGTCCAACCATCTTTTTGTAAGTCAGTAAATTTGGTCCCTAAATTGATCATTGGTTCAACGGTAAAGGTCATTCCCTCTTTTATCTTAACCCCCCTGCCTTTTTGCCCAACGTGAACGATTTGGGGGTCTTCATGAAATTCGCGCCCAATCCCATGTCCACAATAATCTTCAACTACTGAGTAGCCATGAGATTTGGCCAATTTTTCAATGGCAGCTCCGATATCTCCTACATGGCTTCCGGGATGAATAGTTTTAATTCCCTCCCTCATGCATTGATAGGTTACATCCACCAATTTCTTTATTTCAGAGGAGACATTTCCAACCAGAAAAGTCTTATTGGTATCTCCATGGAATTTATTAAAATAAGTAGTCACATCGACATTTAAAATATCCCCGTCTTTTAGGATCACGTTTTTACTGGGGATCCCATGACAGATAACTTCATTGGGTGAGGTACAAACTGATTTGGGAAAACCATTGTAATTTAGGGGAGATGGGGTCGCTCCATGCTTAATAATAAAGTCATGGCAAAGCTGGTTGATTTCTTCTGTACTTACTCCAGGCTTAATAAAGGGCCCGATATAAGTAAGCGTTGAAGCTGCCAAAGCACAGGTTTGACGCATTAATTCAATTTCTCTAGGTGACTTTATCGAAATCATTTTTTTCCAAATTTTAAGATAAATATTTGCTTTTTTAATTCAAATCTATGATAAAGACAATTAACACAAAGCAATAATAAAGTATATGAAAATTACCAGATTATCCATTTCCCCTTACCAAAATACCGACTTTTCGGAAAAGGAGAAAGTAGCTTTATCAAATTTTGAAAAAAATGGCCTCCCAGGGGAGATTTTAATTACCAATACCCTTACTGATATATCCGCTATTGATCCAAAGCAAATTAAACTTATCATTCATCCCAACTCCGGTTATGACAACTTCCCGGTAGATTTTGTCCAAAAAGCAGATTTTCCCATAGTAATTGGTAACGAAATCCGCGCCCAAGCGGTTTGCGAATATATATTATTCTGTCTGTTTAAAAGATTTGGAGAATTTCCCAACCAAAACATTTGGGACCGAAAATTAAAAAATCGATTTCTATTAAAAGAAAAAAATATCCTGATCATAGGGCAGGGACATATTGGGAAATTATTAAAGACATCCCTTCAGGGGTTAGTAAAAGAAATCTTTGCGGTCGACCCCTTTGTTGAAGAGGCAGCTAAATCCCTGGATGAAGTCCCTCTAAAAAATTGTGATGTAGTTATTCTATGTGCAAGTCTAAATCCTACTTCTTATCATTTAGTAAACCAGGAATTTTTAGAAAAACTTCCCAACAACTTCACCTTAATTAATCCTGCCAGGGGCGATCTAATCGACCAAGAAGATCTTCTTAAATACTTAAAGATAAATCCTTCTTCCTTCGCATTTTTAGATGTTTTTAATGAAGAACCCAATAAGATGGAATTTAGTGGAATTACCAACCTTTTTACCACGTCTCATATTGCAGGAGTCTTTGAAAACCTAGACGATAATATTATTGATTTTGAAAGGAAGGTTCTTCACGACTTTATCCATCGTCCCTTGGAATTTTCTCAAATTTATAAAAATTCCATCCTAAAAAATAGAATAAAAGACAATTTTCTGGTTTAATAGTTCCATGTCCGACTGGAAAAAATTATATAAAAAATTAATAACCACTCTGGCCCCTCCGGGATCTGGTGTATTCACAGTATCTGCCGGGAAAGAAAAACGAGAACCTCTTCATAAAAAACTTTATGGCAAAACTGAAGGAGTCCTGGAAATTTGGCAGGAAACCCTAACTCAATTGCCAAAGGAAAAAATCTTGGTCCTGGGAATACCTTCTGACACCGGAGGAGGAATATTAAGAGGCGCAAATTGGGGACCTCTGTATTTAAGAGAGCAACTATTATCCATTCCAAATCTTCCCCATTATTTAGATATTGGTGATGTTCGAGTAGTTCCTTTTTTACTTCACGATAAGTATTTAAACGAGGAAACCATCCGTAAGGTAAAGCAATCTATTTATCAAGATGAAAAAGCTCCCTACCCTGTCTCCCCACTCTCCATAACTGAAGATGTTTGCCAAGATATTTACAAGGCATTCAAAGATATAAGAATTTTTGGAATTGGTGGAGATCACAGCTGCAGCTATCCCCTGGTAAAAACCTATATGATGTCGAGGGCAAATCAAAAAAAACGGGCAGCACTTATCCATTTTGACGCCCACACCGATATGCTCAAGGAAAGACAGGGTTTTGATATTTGCTTTGGAACTTGGACAGCAAATATTTTAGAGCTTCTACCTTCTCCTGATCTTTGTATTCAAATAGGAATTCGTGATTCTGCCCATCCCAAAGAACATTGGGAAAAAACTTTCGGCATCAATCAATTTTGGGCAAAGGAAGTATTAGAAGATGGCCCCGATAAAATTTCCAGAAAAATAATTGAAAAACTTAAAAAGGCCAAAGTAGATGAACTCTATATTACTTTTGACCTTGATTGTTTGGATGAAAGTTTCGCATCGGCCACTGGAACTCCGGCCAAAGGCGGACTCTCACCTTTTGAGGCCGTGGCAATTATAAAAAACCTGGCAAAAGAAATACCGGTTACTGGGGCGGATTTTATGGAGCTTGCCCCCCATTTAAACGGAAATAATTTGCAAACCCTTTTAAGTTCCGGTGCAATCGCTTCAACCCTAATTGGTTGTTTAAAATAATTATGGCAATTATTTCATTCCCGCCTGTGGAAATTGCTAATGAAGATGGTCTTTTGGCATTTGGTGGGGACTTAGAAGTCTCCAGCCTTTTGATGGCCTATAAAAAAGGAATCTTTCCCTGGCCCATTTCAGAGGAATACCCTCTGGCATGGTTCTCACCCGATCCTCGGGGCATTTTAAGATATAAAGACTTAAAAATATCCTCTAGCCTAAAAAAAATTTTGAAACAAAAACGATTCGAAGTGAAATTTAATAATGATTTTACTTCCGTTATAATGGGTTGCAAGGAAACACATTCAAAGAATAATCGCACTACTTGGATAACAGAGGAGATCCTCCAGGGATATATTAACCTTTTTTTTGCTAACCATGGTTATTGCGTGGAAACCTATCTAGATGGAAAATTGGTTGGTGGAATTTATGGAGTCCATATAGGAGGATATATTTCTGGGGAATCCATGTTCCATACTGAATCAAATGCATCTAAGGTGGCCTTGGTATCTTTAATGGAGCATCTTCAAAAATTCAAAATAGGATGGATTGATACTCAGACAGTTACTTCTTTTATAAAAACCATGGGGGGTATCACTATTCCCCGAATTAATTACCTTAAGATATTAGGTGCGGCCCTAAGAAAAAAATCTCCCCAAAACTTATTTACTTGATAAAGTTCCATCGTATATCAATTGGAAAAAATGATGTTTGGACATCCTTCATATAGACTTCCCTATCCTTGGGATCTTTGCAGTATGGGCTTAATCCCTCAAATGGTACCCATCCATATACTTTATGGTGGGTTCCACCAGATAGGCCATCAAAGGTTAAATACCTAAAAGATAAAACATTTTGCTTAACCAAAGACTCTAATTTATTTGGAGCATCCACAAATGCAGTATTTATTTGGTTAATACTACATTTTGAAATTTCAGTTTCAAAATCATAAATCAATTTTTTATTTTCAAAGCTGAAGGGATTTCTTCCCCAGGAGGCCTCCGGACAACCAAAATAATAATTGAGACCCCTTAAATTCATAAAAGCTGAAAATCCGCTGAAAAACCAATGTCTTTTAGCACCATCAAATGGGTTTGATGGCCGAACGTACTTACTGCAAGTGAAATATCTATCTCCATAATTTTTTAGAAAATATGGAAGGAAATTTTTAAAACTTTTATTAATATTTTCCGGGGCATTTTTGTTGAATTTGGCCATTCTCTTTAGTGTCTGCGCATCTTTGTTTTTGGCTATTGAATCATAGATATAGTCATAAATTTTATGACAGGATGACCTCATGGTGAATAACTCCAAGGAAGAAAAAATATGGCCATCTTTAAAAACCAGGTTGAGGGCCTCTTCTCCACTTAATTGCCCCTTGATTTGATATCCTAATTTTGGGGATGCAAGGCCAGAATGTACTCCTTGGGAATTTTCCATAAAAGATTTGAAATATTGCCAATCTATTCTATCTTTAAGCCTTTCAATATCTCTAACCTCATTAAAATTTTCATCACCTATAAATGTTGCTAATAATATGACCTTCTTTTCCCATCCATTGGATTTATCACAGGGCCAAAGCGAGCATTCAAGCTCATATACTCCACCAATTACAGTAATTGGTGCCACCATTCCAGGCCTTAGATCTTTGGGTACATCTCCAAAAATAACCACTTGTTGGGGAGATGCTGTCGGATCCAAAATACGAGGGACTATCCCCAAAGAAAATTTGGGTCTATTGATCGTCCCGGAAAAATTTCCCAAAAGGTCCTTCATGGGACAAAAGGAAAAGGATTTTATTATTTGTCCTGATGGTAGGTCTAAAGTATAAAAATGTTCTGAATCCTTGGGAGTTAAAAGAACAGCATTAAGTATTTTTTTGTCAAAGTCAGATCCTGGAATCTCATCAAAGAAGGGATGGTGAAAATATTCAGAATACTCATCCTTAAAGGAGAATCTTTTTGGAACTTTTAACCAACCTGGCCTTTGAATTTCCTTATAGGCCTCTTGAGTTTGAACTTTTACATCTTTTGTTTTTTCAGATTTATTTGATGAACAAGAAAGGGTTACTAATGCAACGCAAGTAATCAGAAACCACTTGTAAATAAATTGACAAGGTATCTCAATTTGGTCCAATATTTGTCCCCACGCCTGGGTGGTGAAATCGGTAGACACAAGGGATTTAAAATCCCTCGGACCTTCACCGGTCTGTGCGAGTTCAAGTCTCGCCTCAGGCACCACTTTTAAAAATTATATCAATATTGTGATTCATTTCAAAATCGGAAAAGAAGATCGGTAAGATGGGTATTGTTTGGGCCAAAATAGGTTTTGCTCTCCAAAATACGACTGGAAACTATAGTAAAATAAGGCCCAATAAGATCGAGGTACTCCGCTTTACTTCTCCTGATGGCATAAGGATCCACAAAATCGAGCTCTTTTTTCAATCGGTCCTGTTCTATATCTGTAGGGACACTAAAATATAAAAACCTGACTTTTTTGGAAATATGGGGCAATACCTGATTAATTTCCTCATTTTTAAGGTATTGGAAAACGCTGGTGCAAATTCCTAAATCGTAAATCCTTTTCTCATTTTTAATGGTCCAAGAGAGGATATCTTCCTCTTTCAATTTCACATTATAATTTCTAAGAAGTTTTTGACCTTTAGCAAATGCAAAAGATGAGGGCTCCAGTCCTAAGGCATAAGTTGGTTTTATTACTTTTATGAATTCTCTAAATAGATAACCAAGGCCAAAACCCAGATCGATAATGCTCTTAAGTTCCACTTCCTCAACATCAAAGTAACCTTTAACATATCTTGCATGGCCTGAAGCATTGAAGATGCCATCCATTACTTCTAAGTCGGAATAATTTTTATCCCAATAATCTTTCGTAAATCCTTTATTTTTTTTCATTTAAAAAATCTAGTGGACTTTGAGTCGGATTGACAATGATTAGTCCTTAAGTTAGCAAACAACAAAGCAAAAATCACAGGAGACCTTTAAATGAAATTACTTTTGGTAACTTCCCTACTATTTTCAATGCAATCAATGGCGGATGATCTGGTTTCGCGAGTTCCATATTCCAGAGACAATCTATCCAGAACAATTGTAAGGCCTGTCGTAAGAGCTCCAATAGTGACCAGAGTGGCGCCAGTATCTTTTGATGCCTTGAAATCTGACACCCAAATAACCATCGGGCTTTATGATGAGGATGGAAATGTGGATGGGGCAAAAACCATTACCATGGGTGATTTGGAAAAAGGACTTAACTCTTTTATTGGACAAGAAGTAACCAGATTCTCCTCTCAAAGAACCACTTTAGATCCTGATACATTAAATAGAGTGCGAACAACTGGCCTAAAAACCGAAGTGGTTCAAAGGACGGAATTTGATAGAGAATTAAATGAAAATATTGAAGTGGTGGAAATTCCCCAAGAATTAGAAATTTCTTCAAATTTGGTAATACAAAGAGGAAGAATTTCCGAAATACCTGCAAGACCAATAGTAATTAATAGACCAATTCCAAGACCCCCAAGAGTCACACCAACAGCACCTACTCACAATCCAAATCCATTTTCAAAGAGTGTTTCTTTCGGAAACTCATGGGGAAGTAAGGCCAAATTTGCGGCCTTTTTGGATATGAAAGCAAAGAGTTTTGGCTCCAGGGATAAGAGATTGGTTGAAGGGGAGTTTGACGCTGGCGGACATGTCTTTAACAAAAAGGTCTCTTTGATTACCTTTAATACAAATGTTGAAAGAAAAAATGAGTCCAATACCGGGCACACCTCCTTTAAGGTTTTAGGACAGACCAAGTGGGAAGTATCTGGATCCACTCCTTCAAAAACTCTCAATTTCACTAGAGAAGAAAGTAAAAGACTAAGATTTTGGGTTGGCCCAATTCCAGTTTCCGTTGGTGGAGCAATTGGTGGCTCAATAGGTGTATCTGTAAATCTGCATGCCCCGGATACCAAATCTCTTGCTGGAAATTTTGAACCGTTTATTGATTCTTTTGCCGGAGCGGATGCCGCTGTTGATGTTTGGTTAGTAAGGGCCGGAATAGAGGGAGATATGAGAATAGTTAAAAATTCCTTCCCTGTTTCTACCAAATTAATCTACAATCCAACCAAGCAAAATATGGTATACAAACTTAATGTCGGTAGCGAACTTAAAGCGCTTGATGGTAAAATTAGCGTCTACGCAAAAATTAAAAAACTCCTCGGTGGTTGGAGAAAATGGTCTCACACAATTCTAAGTTGGTCTGGTTTAGAGAAAACTTGGACCTTAATTGATGAGGACCTCACGGTTAACATTTAGTTACCGAAGAAAAATTACTCATGATTTAAATGAAAAAACTTTTTTTCGGATTTTCTTTCCTTTTCCTAACTGGATTCATCATTTTTCTTTTGACGGGGAAAAATGATGAACCCAATAAATCATTTGATTTTTCAATAATTAAATACAAATTCACTCCCGGTGAAGAAAGAATTTTTGACCTCTCCCAGTCCACAGAAATTTCCTTTCATAATCAAGGAAACAATTCCTCAATTTCAAATTTTAAATTGAAGGGATCCCTTATTGAAAGAGTTTATGAGGTAAAAGATGATTTTGTCCTAATTGGGGTGAGGATTGAGGATCCCTCAATTAATTTAAATGAAAGCAAAGATTTGGATCTTTTAAAGAAATCCCTTGGCAAAGAAATTTTTGTAAAGATCACACCACAAAGAAAAATTTTAAATATCTTTTTGCCTAAAGGGCAAAGCTCCGAAGCGGCAAATATTTTAAAAAACATTGCTGCCGCCACCCAAATAATTCTTCCGGAGATTATAAAACATAAAAATGATTTAAATTATCAACTCACCGAACTAAATTTGAACGGGCCGCTTCAAGTGGAGTATAATATTTTATTTCAAAAAAATATTTCCATTGAAAAAACTTTTATAAAATATGATTTTATCGGATTTAATGACTTGGCCGAATCCGAAATTATCTTTCTACCAGAATCAAAATCTTTTTCCGTATTTGATAAAGGATATCTCACAAAAATTGATCATAGAGAAAATACCCTGGTTGACTCTTCGGGACTTCAGGTTAATTCATCAGTCAAAACAGAAATTTCTTTTAGAGAGATAAATAATTTTAGAGTCTTGGCCAATGAGTTGCCCTGGAATAATTCCCAATACTTTATAAGCAAGATTTTCGGCGAAGAGGTAAGCCCTGAGGAAAAAAGATCCAATCTAAAAAAGCAAATTGGAGATATTAAAATTGAAAATTTATTCGAAAGGATTAATAAAATAAATTTCAAAACTCAAGGCAAGGAAGCTTATGAAATCTTTAGAAAACTAAAAACTTATTTGGAACTTTATCCCGAACAAATTCAAAAAGTAATGGAACAAATCGATTACCTGGATCCACGAGATCCCTACTACGAAAATCTCCTTTCCCTTTATTTCGGGGCCCTATCCACCATGGAAGCCAAATTCGCCCAAGATCCCCTGATGGATATAGTCCTAAAAAACCAGGACTCATCGATTCAGATTCAGGCATTTGGCGCGCTTGCTGACCTAGGTTTACCCACAAAGAAAACCCAGGAATTTTTAATTGATTACTACAAAAACCCTTTTACGCCCGAGTCGCAATCTTTGGCGGCACTTTCACTTGGAACACTTGCCTACATGGCCAAAAATAATTCCCCCGCTTTGGTTAAGGAAACATCCGATTTTTTAAAAGAAGAGCTTATTCATGCCCAAAAAAAAGAGGATATTTTGACATTAATCTCCGCTATCGGAAACAGTGGAAATGCTAATTTGCTGGAAAATCTGATGCCCTTTATTGAATCAAAGGAAAAAGATATTTCCACCTCGGCCGTTCTTGCTTTGGAAAATATGGCCGGAGAAAAAGTAAACCAGATCATTAAAAATATGCTGACCAATCAATTGCTTAAAGGTAGTGCCCTTTATGTACTTTCCAAGTACCCCTCCTCAAAATCCCAATTGGGACTGGCAATTTCTTTTTTTGAAAAAGAAAGTGATCCCGAACTAAAAACCCAATCCTTGAAAATAATTTCCAATAATTCCAGATTTTTTAAAGAAGAGGTAAGCAAATATTTGGAGAATGTTAAATCAAAGGACCCTAATCCAAAAATCAGAAACGCAGCTTTAGACCTGTTGATCTCCCTTTAGCGAGACCCTGGGTTACCCCGATCATCGTAATGCTTGATTCCCCTGAATTTTGCTACCGGGGCCAAATCCCTTATTTGGTTATTTCTAATTTTTAGGGATTGAAGATTGGAAAGATCACCTAAAGGGGATACATCTTTTATCTTATTGTCAGATAGAACCAAAAATCTCAAACTTCTCAAATAACCAAGGGAGGAAATATCAGAAATGAGATTGGTCCTTAAATTAAGATAATTAAGTTGCTTCATTCCCCCTAATGCATTGATATCAGAAATCCTATTTCTACTTAAGGCCAAATGATAAAGCTGTGGTAATTGAGCAAGAGGTGAGATATCAGAAATCTCATTCAAAAAAAGGTCCAATTCTTTTAACTTTTTCAAAGAAACAAGTGGCGATAAATTGCCAACTTTATTATATCCAAGATCCAATCTTACCAGATTAACCAAAGGAGAAATTGGCCTTAAATCGGAAATTTGATTTTTATATAAGGAAAGGTGGTAAAGATTGGTAAGTCCCGAAATTGGCCTTAAATCTTTTACCAAGTTCAGATTCAATATTAAGGTTTTTAGCCCTTTGAAATCCCTGAGAGGTTCCAAATTTGATATAGGATAATTTTGCATCCTTTGAGTAGGAAAAATGACGTCAGTATTTAGAATCAGGTTATCTTGATCGGAAATTACATCATTTGCTTTTTCACAGTCGCTCTTATTTCGAAAAGAGGCCAATAGTTTATTTTCAAATTCCGCTATTGGCATATTTAAATATTTTTTGGTGGGAAACTTAAAGTGTTTGAATTTGGTATTTAAGGAAGATTCCACCACTTCCCCGGCCTCACCGGTTATCTCTTTTGAAGCCATATCAGTTATTGAAAGAGAGCCTTCTAGGTGCATAATTTTTAATATTGCAACCGTTGTTACAATATCTTTTGAAGCATTATCCATATTACAAAGGGATAAAAATGCATTTCCAAAAGAGGTAATTGGGAATAAAAAAACCAAAAACATGATCTTTTTCATAAATTTTCCTTTTTAAAATTATACCATTTTTTTAATTTTTTTAAACCAAACCGATTTTATTTGAGTAATCCCACAAAACTTATTTAAGAAGTTTAAATGAAACTTATTTTACTTGGTGAATCCAAACCCTCAAAAAAATTAATTTGAATACTTATCTAAAAATACCTAGAATAATTTTCATTGTTTGATTTTTTTTTCAAAAAATAAAGGGAGATTTATATGAAGTCCTTTAAAAATTTAACACTATTCTTATCGCTTTGCTTCAATTCCGTTTTATGGGCAGGAGGAAATGCAGGTCTAAATTGTGCCATCCAGACCTACAATGGTAGTTACCTGACAGCGGTAGACGGTGGTGGGCGCACGACTGATGCAATCCACTCGAATGCAACGAGTGTTGGACCAAATGAAAGATTCACACTGATTCAAGAAGATTATGGGGGTTTACCCTATTATCATTCCCTCCAAACTGCGAAAGGTTATTTCCTTACCGCTGAATACGGAGGAGGCCTAATTATTGAAAACGTAATCAGTTCTGATAGAACTGCCGTTGGCCCTTGGGAAAAATTCATATTTGTTTCTAAGGTAGATGATTGGTTTGCAATTCAAACAATTAGCGGAAACTATCTCACCGCTATTGATGGCGGAGGGAGAACTACCTATGTGATGAATTCAAATGCAACTTGGATTCGGGGCTGGGAATTGTTTAAGCTTACAGACTGTATCTCTAATTAAATCTTTTTGACGCGCAATATTTGAGAAGATTTTTTTTTTAACTTTCGCTAAAATCTAGGGATGAAAATCTTTTTTTCCCTTATTTTTTCCCTAAATTGTTTTTCCATAGATGTTAAGGCCCTTTTAAAAAGGGTTGATGACCTTTATCGATCTGAAGCTAGTTATGCTGAGGTTCAAATGACGATTGTTACGGCCGATTGGGAACGAACCATGGAGATGGTTGCCTGGTCTAAAGGGACTAAAAAAACTTTTATCCGAATTATTGCTCCCAAAAAAGACCGAGGGATCGCCACTTTAAAAGTGGAAAATGAAATGTGGAATTTTTTCCCCAAAATAGACAAAATAATTAAAATTCCCTCATCCATGATGATGTCATCATGGATGGGTTCTGATTTTACCAATGATGATTTAGTAAAAGAATACCGTTTCAGTGAGGACTATGATTCCTCAGTAGAAGAGCAAAAAGAAAATTATTTAATAACCTTAAAACCCCATGAAAATATCCCTACTATATGGGGGAAAATCGAAGTACTGATGGATAAAAAAACTGAATTGCCCAGTGAATCCACTTATTATGATGAAAAAGGTAAAAAAATTAGGGTGATGTATTTTAAAGAAAGAAAAATCATCGATAAAAAAAACGTTCCAATGGTTATGGAATTAGTTTCTTTAAATAAAAAGGGAAACAAAACCGTTATAAAATATAAATCCTTAACTTTTACTGAAGATGTTCCAGACAAAATCTTTACCCAGAAAAATCTTCAGCAAAGGAAATAGTCTTGCTTTTCAAAATTGCTTTTAGAAGTTTATTTAGGCAAAAAAGAAGGACTTACCTCACCATTTCCATGATGGTTATTGGTTTTTTAGTTATGTCTTTTTCTATAGCCATAACCGAGGGAGGATATGATCGGGTTATTTCTTCATTTACACGAGAAAAAACCGGTCATATTCAAATTTATCGGGAAAACTTTCTGGAAACCCCCAATCTTTTCAAAAACATTAAAAACCTGGATAAAATTATAAATGATCTCTCCAACAACAAAAATATTCTTGGGATTACACCAAGAATAATTTCCGGAGGGTTGGCAAATTTTTCTGATTCCACCCTAGGCGTAGAAATAAACGGCGTAGATTTTAACAGTGAAAGAATGGTTACTACCCTGGAAAAAAGGATTTTTTCGGGTCGATGGTTTAGTGTCCCCGGAAAAAATGAGCTTATACTTGGAAAAAAGGTCGCGGATATTTTAAATGCCTCTTTAGGATCCAAGGTTGCCATAATTTCTCAGGCAGGCGATGGATCGACTGCCAATGATAATTTTGAGGTTGTGGGAATCCTGAAGGAAAACACCTATGATGATTTTCTGGTTTATATGGAATTTAAAACAGCTCAAGAATTTTTTGCCTTACCCAATAAGGCCCATAAATTGATTATAATGCTTCAAAATTACCACTTAAGTGAAAAGGTTAGTGAGGAATTAAAGAAAAATATTAATTCAAGTCTTACAATTTCTCCTTGGTTTATAGTGGAAGAAGATTTCTTCAAGGGAATGACTGCGGATAAAGCCGGAAATAAGATATTTTATTCAATTGTTGGGCTTATGGTGGCAATTGGAATATTAAATACCATTTTAATGTCTTTTTTAGAGAGAAAAAGGGAATTTGGTATTTTAAAAGCGATTGGTACTAGGCCAACTTTTATTTTCTCTCAAATAATGACCGAAGGTATTTTCCTTTCGATAATTGCAAGTCTTTTCGCTTTACCCCTCTCCTATTCGATAAATTATTATTTTTCTATTCATGGGATCCCTCTTGGAACAAAACTTGAGTTTGGTGGAATTGTCTGGGATACGATCGTTTCCACCATAACTTGGAAATCTTATGTTGGTCCGATTTTAATTCTTTTTATTAGCACTTTTTTTGTGTCGCTGTATCCGGCGATTTTGGCCGCTAAAGTTCTCCCCATAGAAAGCATCAGGGCCAATTAACATGAAAATGATTCTTATAAAAATTGGCATTTTAAATGTTTTTAGAAATAAGAGACGCTCCTTTCTTACATCTCTCGCCATAGGGGTAGGTTTAATGTCTCTGATTTTGGCCGATGGTTTGATGCTAGGGATGAAAAATTATATGGTCAATTCTGTTACCGAGGATTTTCTCGGCCACGGACAAATCCATAACAAAGCTTTTCGCAACACCAATAAGACCAAATTTATTCTGGAAAATCTTGAGGATTTAAAAACCGAAATTGGGTCAAGCGAAGAACTTAAGGCCGCTTCCTTTAGGGCAATTTCTCCCGCCCTAATCGCCTCAGCAGAAGGTTCCAACCAGATAGGACTTTTCGGAATAGAACCGGAAGTTGAAAAAAAGGTTTCAAGGTTGGCCAAATTTATAATCGCTGGCACTTATTTAGATAATGATCCACGCTCCATTCTTATAGGGCAAAAATTGGCAAAAAAATTAAATGTGGAAGTGGGGGGAAAAATCGTTATTACCCTTTCAACCCTAAAGGGAGATAGTATCTCCCAAGAATTACTAAAAGTTGCAGGTATCTTTGCCTTTGGTTCAAGAGATTTTGATAATCAAATGGCATTTATAAATTTAAAAAAGATGCAAAATATTCTCCACTGTAGCAATTGCGTTCACGAGGTTGCGATAAAATTTAAAAATTTAAATGAACTAGAAACCCATTTTCCCAATTATAAAAAGCGATTTTCAAAGGGCGAAAATATTTTTGAATCTTGGAGGGATTTGGTTCCGGCACTTGATTCGGCTTTCAAACTAAATGATATTTCTATATTTTTTCTGGTGATCTTACTTGGAATATTAGTGGGGGCAGGGATAATAAACACCCTTTACATGTCCTTATTTGAACGAAAATTTGAATTCGGGGTTCTTCTGGCCATCGGAACAAGAAAAAAACTTCTTTTTCAAATAGTAATGATTGAATCTTTGGCCTTGGCGATAGGTTCAATTATTCTCGGGAGTATTTTAACCTTAATTTTTGGCACTTTTTTGGCGGTTAAAGGAATTGATTATGGTGGCATTTCCTTTGTTGGTGTAGCACTGCGGGAGCCTATTTATTTTGTATTTAACCCCAAAGCATTTTTCATTTTCTCCGGTGGCCTAATTGTTTTTACCATGATGATAAGTGTTTATCCGGTGTTTCGACTTCTGCAAATTAAACCCAGTGAGGCACTTAAATTAAATTAGAGGATTCAATGGAACATATTTTTGATCTTAAGGGAATTTCTAAAACTTTTGGAGAATCAAAGGAGGTCTTAGTCCATGCACTAAAGCATGTGGACCTAAAAATAAAAAAAGGAGAATTTGCTGCTCTGATTGGACCTTCTGGCTCCGGCAAAACAACTCTTTTAAATTTGATGAGTGGATTAGATAATCCCACCTCCGGCAGTGTTATTCTTAAAGGGAAGGATTTATTTTCCATGTCTGGAAACGAGCTCTCAGATTTCAGACGTGATCATATTGGATTTGTTTTCCAATCCTATAATTTAATCCCCGTGCTTACGGCCTTTGAAAATATTGAATATATCCTAATCCTCCAAGGAGTTTCAGATAATGAAAGAAAAGAAAGAGTTACCAAAGCTTTAGAGCAAGTAGGACTTAAGGGATTGGGAAATAAATTTCCCGCCCATTTATCCGGTGGACAACAGCAAAGGGTTGCCGTCGCAAGAGCAATGGTTGGAAATCCCGATATTATTTTGGCAGATGAACCTACTGCCAATCTTGATTCGGTTAATGGCCATGCATTGATAGATATGATGTTGCACCTAAATGAAACCCAGGGAGTCACTTTTGTCTTTTCCACCCATGACCAAAGAATTATTGATGAAGCAAAAAGGATAATCACTATTGAAGACGGAAAAATTGTGGAAGATAAAACTATTTAGTTTTTTCTTCCTTTTGGTTTCAAATTCCTATGCCTGGGATTTTAGAGGATATGTAAAAGCCTTTGCCGAAAGTTTTTCAAGCCCCCAAGATAATTCCTTTATTGGTGGAGATTATTGGGCGGAATTTATATCCACTAGATTTTCTTTTTTGGGTGATTTTAACCAGAACTTCTCTGCCGAAGCCTCTTATCAGCTCGTACCCTTTTATGGTCGGACTTTTATCGCTCTTTATAACGTAAGAAATATCAACCTTAAATCTTACCGGGCCTATGATCTAAACCTTTTCTTGGTGGACCCGGATGAAACCAAAAAGAATTCTTTTTCCATTGTCCAAAACCTTGATCGATTATTTTTCACCTACTCCGATGAAAAATTTATCGCAACTTTAGGAAGACAAATAGTAACTTTTGGTTCTGCCAAAATAGTTAATCCAACCGATGTGGTAACTCCTTTTGGGTTAAATACTATAGATACAGAGGAGAGACCTGGATCAGATGCTGCCAGATTGAAATATTTTATTTCCCAGTTTAGCCTAGAGGGTGGATTTCTAGCAGGACATCACTTTGATTCCGATCTAAATGCATGGTTTGTCCGGTTCAATGGAAATTTTCAAAAACATGATGCTTATTTAATGCTGATGGATTTTAGAGGAAATAATCAACTTCTGGGATTTAACTGGGAGGGAAATATAAGTGGTGCCACCGGTTGGGCCGAGGGATCTTATGTAACGGGAGATAAGAATTACTTTAGATTTTCAACGGGACTACAATACTTTTTTGTCGGACAATGGACTTTGTTTGGTGAATACCACTTCAATGGTATTGGGGCATATAATAAAAATGATTATTTAAAAGTTTTAACCAGCCCATCTTTTATTGCTGCCAACCTTTTTCTTGTGGGTAAGGATTATTTTTCAGTCTTTCTTAACAAGGAGATTTCCCCTCTGTTAAAAGGTGGAATTGGTAGTACGGCAAATCTCCATGACTGGTCCACGCTCGTAAATCTAAATTTTGAGTGGAATTTCTCTACAAACAATTATCTTACTTTTACTTATTTTAACGGATTTGGACCTACTGGGACGGAGTTTTCAGCTTATCCTGCAAACCTTATATTTGAATACCGACTTTATTATTAAAATACACCATTTTCATTGGGAGAATCCTTCATGAGTGGTTGCCCTTGGTCCCAAAGCTCAACAACTTTATCATTTTCAAATCGAAAGATATGGACAAGTGCTACACCTAAATCCTCTGGATTTGGTTTAACATGGGAAAGCGTAATTACGGTGTCACCGTCCTCATAAACACTTTTAATATCCAGGGATTTGTTTGGATTTTTCTTATTATTCTCCTCCATTGCAATCATCAGGGACTTTGTATCCCCCTTAAAATGCTGGTTGTGATGAATGCATTTGGGGGAAATAAATTTTTCATAAGCTTCCTTAACCTTTTTATCCACCACCATTTTTAAAAATGAAGTGGCCATTTCTTTTTTTGTCATTTATTGCTCCTAAGACCACGTCAATATCTCGTATAGATGACCAGAGGGGTCTTCAAAATAAACTCCTCGGCCATTGTTATGCCTATAAGTCTCATTTTTCTTTACCCTGCCTGGATCCGCCCAATAAGTAAGGCGGCGTTCTTTAATTCTTTCAAAAATTTCATCAAATTCTTTTTCACTTACATGAAATGCATAATGTTGTTTATCAAATCTATCGCCTGTTTCCATAAAGTCCAGGCTCACCCCATTTTGGAAGGAAACAACAAGGAAATGAACAAACGGTTTGGGTGGGGCCAATCCTAAAATCTCTGCAAGAAATATTGCAGATTCCTTTTTATCAGTAGCGTGAACAATGGTGTGATTGAAATCAATGCTCATTACCCTTCCTCGAATGCCTCTTTAGTTTTTTAATATCAATTTTTTTCATTTTAAGGAAATTCCTCCGGCATAGCATTCCCCATAATGATAAATTTGAAATAAAATTAAGGGAGCGACTTTACTACCCAAAATTTTGTCTAACATGGATTTATTACATACCTATTTAGAAAGTTTATCAACCTCTTTAATAGGTTTTTAATAAAAGCGGTTTGATGGAGATGGCTGGAATCGAACCTCAAATTTATTTTTATAACCCTATTTTTTTCCGCTTATTAGGAAGGATAGGGGTTTCGGCCTCTAGTTTATCAAGTCTTTCAAATACTATTCTAAATAATCTATCTGTTCCTTTTTCTAATTTATGCATTCGATTTGATAAGGATTCATCTGTGGCTAGCAATTCCCTTAATTTAGTAAAAGTTCTCATAATAGCGATATTTACAGATATGGCCCTATTCGAACTGAGTATTCCAGAAAGCATTGCCACACCATTTTCTGTGAAAACCAAGGGTAGTTTTCTCCTGCCACCATGAGAACTTGATGTCACAAATTGTGACTTCAAGATTTCCCATTCAGATTTATTAAGATTAAACATAAAGTCACTTAGAAATCTCCTAATATTTCTTTTAATAGCTTGATTAAGGGTTCTCGTATCTACCGCTCCATAAAACCTACGCAAATCTGCTCACGCCAATTTGCTGTTTATTTCCTGGTTTCGCGATGCTGGTTACTTTAATCGGATAAACCGATCTTCGCATTGCCGTCATCTCCGCAGGCGTAAGTTCCGGCCGAGCTGGCCGTACATCCAAATTAATCGCACTATTTAAATCCCTGTCGATTTCAAGTCCGCACCACTCGCAGGTAAAAATCCGATCTTTGAGGGTAAGGTTTTCTTTTATCTTTTTGCAGCCGGAGCAGGTCTTTGAAGAGGGGAAAAATCTGTCGTGGATTTTGACGAGATTTCCTCTGATTTTTGCCTTGTATTCCAGCTGTCTTCTGAATTCCCCGAAACCTACATCTGAAATCGCTCTGGCGAGTTTGTGGTTTTTAATCATGCCTTTGACGTTTAGATCCTCGATGCCGATTTCCAGATAATTTTTTGTAAGACACGTGGTTGTTTTGTGAAGGGTTTCTTTTCGTATGCAGGCGACACGGGCGTGGACTTTTGCCACTTTAATTTTTTGCTTATTGTAATTGGAGGATTTAAATTTTTTCTTCTTAAGCTTCCTCTGAAAACGGGCAAGTTTCCTGAGATTTTTCTTCAGGGGTTTGGGGGATTCAAGGGCGATTTTATTGGAGAGAACCACCATCTTGTTGATACCCAAATCCACACCAACGGAATTATCCTTTTCACATTTTGAAAATTTATCTGGGCTGTCGACCTGGACGGATGCAAACCAACGATCGGCGGTTCTAGAGAAAACCGCGGAATTTATTTTTCCCTCAAACCGAAGATTTTCCCTCATCCGGACAAACCCCAAATTGGGTATCCAAATTTTTTTCCCTTTTATTTTTAGATGGTCTCCACCCACATAAAAGGAATCTTTACATTTTCCCTTTTTTTTAAATTTTGGTTTTTGGGAAAGCTTTTTCCAAAATCTTTTGTAGGCATCCTGCAAATCCAGGAAGGGCTGTTGGGCGGCGTATTTGGTTACCTCTTTCGTCCAAGGAAATTCCTTTTTTTTGATGGCGTTGAATTCTTTTTTCAAACCCATTCCAGAAGGTTTTTTCCCTTGGAGGTATTGCTTTTCCCATTCGACAAGCGCCCAATTCCAAACAAAGCGTGAAGTCCCGCAAGCCTTTAACAAATATGTCTTTTGTTTGTTATTGGGCACCAGTTGGATTTTGTGGGCGATTTGCATTTTCCGCTTCCTGTTTTTGAAAGGAAATATCGGAAAATACTAAGGCAAAAACGTGTTTTTGCCAACTGCAAGAAATTTATCTCGCTATCTGTTGGAGGGTCATGAAAACAATTAGTTAAAAAACAAATGAGTAGATTTGATTAGATTTTATGGGTACTGCTGGTAACCCCATAAAGTCCTGCTAGATCGTTATCCAACATTACTTTTTGGCTACGAACTACAAAAATCATTTTCTCTATTTCTTTTAGAGTTATATTATTCAAGTTACCTCTTAAACAGATAAGAGATAACAATAGAATCCAAAATTAAGAACTAAAAATTGGGATTAAATACGAGATTTTTCTTTTTTGAAAAATAATGGTGAAGTTTGAAAACCGAATGGACTTTATTTATATTAGTGGAGGTCATGCAAAAGTGGTCGACGCGAACTACACGCTTAAGCGTTGTCGAACGCCGCTTTCAGTTTCTTGATGTCGAGCTTTTTCATCTTCCACATCTCGACCATCATGGCTTCTTTCTTCGCCTTGTTTTTGGTGGTGTTCCACTTGTCGAAGTGCGCGGGGGCGATCTGCCAGCGGACGCCGAACTTGTCGACCAACCAGCCGCATTCCACGGGCCTGCCGCCACCGGCAGTTAGCTTTTTCCAATAGTTGTCGATCTCCCGCTGAGTTTTGCAAGGAACGACAAACGAAATAGATTCATTAAATGTCATATCCGCGTACCCATTCAAGAGCATGACCTTTTGCCCTAAAATGGTTATGTGTGCGGTGAGTACCGAACCTTCCTTAACACCCATGGGATTTTTGCCCCAGTAAGAAAACTTGCCAACTTTGGTGCCCTTAAAAACAGATTTGTAGAAATTTACCATCTCGGCAGCGCTTTTGTTGGACCAGATACAGGCGTATGCTTTTAACATTCAGACGATCTCCTTAGAGTTCAAATATTTTGACAAATGGTGGAGATGACAGGGATCGAACCTCCGACCTTCTGCGTGCAAAGCAGATGCTCTCCCGCGAAAATATAATCAATTTGAAGCCCCAAGGCAATGGTTATGGATATAATTAGTGAACTTGGGCGTGGAAAAAAATCCATCTTTTACTTTTTTCCCCATGGAAAAATATAAAATCCTTCACTTAACACTCTTTCAGTATCAAAAAGATATTTTAAAATCTCGCAACATAACAACCTGGTGCGCTTATTGCGACCCCAAACAAGAGTTGTGATTTTTAGGCTTATTATTAAAAAATTAAATTTATTTTTTTAATATTGCGTTTCTAGATAATTTTAGCAAGGCTACTATCCTCAACAAAAATTAAATAATGCGAAAGGAATTGTGTTTATGAGACTACTTGTAATTCTTCTTTTTATTTCGTCAAAATCCCTAATGGCCACCATGATACCTGCTGGCTCCACTACTGGAGGGCCACAAGTAATTGGGGGAATTTATAATAGCGAAAACGATTATTTTGATGGCGGTGTTAAGTGTTTGGAGGTGGATCCAACTACGGATATAGAAATTATTTTCAATGAGGTGGCAACAGTAAACCTGGCCTCAACCATTGATTATAAAACCTTGGAACGTGAACTTTCCAGGGGAGCGGGTGCAGACATCACTCTTAACTCGGGAGATAGGTTTGGTTTTTCGGTAGATTTTTTAAGAAAGTCTAAGGAAACAGAAACCTCGATCGTCTTTGTTTATAAAACAATTTTAAAAGCTGGTGATGAAATTCTGAAGACTCCATATAGGTTAACTGAAGTGGCAAAAAAACTTGCCAATATTGGAGGGGATGTTTTTAAACAATATTGTGGTGATCAATTTGTTTACAAAATATCTAAGGGAGCACGAGCCTATGTTGTTGTAAAGGTGGAGCTTGGTACTGCAAAGAAAAAAGAGGAAGTGAAGGCCAGCTTTCATATTGGTTTCGTTGATCTTATCGAAATTCAAACAACTTTAAAAACTCTTAGAGAAAAATTTCAAGTTAAGGGTGATATTAAAATTTTTGGTTATCAAGAGGGGGGATTTGCAGGAAGAATTAATTCCATTTTTGGTAATGGAACTGGGGTTTTAAGTTGCTCAGCCCCCGATCTTAGGGATTGTGAGCCTACAATTGCCAATGTTTTGGGTTATTTTTCTAACGAATTCCCACGACAATTTGAACCCTACTATAGAGACAACTTTGGATCAGGTGTAATAATGCTTCCATCCACCAGTTTTCCTTTAATTTATACTACACAATCTTATTGTAAATTACCTCCAACAGAGAGACCTTCAAATATAAATTGTGATGAACCTTCAAATTTGAGTAATCTATTTTGGTTGAGAGGTTTATTAGAAAAACATCTGAAAAATCTTAAAATGCTTAATGAAATTAGAATCAATGCTAAGCATAGCCTTTCAAAATCCAGCGAAGAACTGCTATCTAAACTAGAAGGGCAAATGAACGACAATATAGGTAAGGTAAAAAACGCTGTTGAGAACTGTGATAAAGATCGCTGGTCCTGCAAAAGTATAACTTCAAAAATTGAGTTGGAATTAATTCCATTAGACCCAGAAGAAATCGAAAAAATCAAAAAAGAAGATCGTATTGAAATTTGCTTAGAAACTGGAATGACCAGTGAGATAGGAGGTTTTGAACTTAGATTTTTAAAGGGGCCAAATGTTCTGACCTCATATAAATCATATGAAAGGCCAGAATTTGAATCAAAAAATTGCTTTTTTCATAATGCTCCCGATTTAGTCACAGACTTTGATGGACTTGAGCTTATTATTAAAAATTTTACTGAACCCAATTCACCTAAATGTAAAATACACTCTTTGAGAAATTCCTTAACAGGTTATGATTTTGACCTAAAAGAGGTAAAAGTAATTAATTATTCCACGGGTCGTCAATTTAATTTTATAGGGGATAGATATCGGAAAAAAATGAAATGCGATTATGAAGATGAGGGCAAAAAATTTTCTGAATTGATAAAACTAAAATTAAAAAATGAATCTTAAAATATTCTTACTTTTATTTTTTATAATCCCCAAAGGTTATTCAAATTTCGTTGAAGGCCTAGGGGACCTCTCCTGTGGTCAAGAAGGACAGAAAAGGTGTCTTATTTCATCCAAAGAATTTTGGTTAAACGGCAGTGGTGGATGCGACCGGGGCTTAAAATCAAAAAAAAAAATTTGTACCAAAAAAAAGAGAGACCTTTTAAAAAATGAAGGCCATGAATGGATTAGTAAATCTTTAAAATTTCAAAGGGAACTTCAGGCCGATCTGCCACTAAATCAGGTCCTAAATATAAAAGCTCATAACACTTTTAATAATAAGGCCGATGGCTACTTATTTGAGAATCAAAAATATTCTATAACTGATCTCCTGGAATTAGGTGTTAGAAATATAGAACTTGACCTTCACTTTTTTAATAAACAATTAAGACTTTGCCATGGAAACGCTAAAGACCTTGTATGCTCTCCATTTGATCGTCTATTTTTCAATGGCATTGAAGAATTAAACATTTGGCTTAGAAAAAAGGAAAATAAAGATGAAGTGGTTATCCTTGAAATGGAACTTTATCTAGATGGACATGATGATTTACTTTCTCCCCTTAAATATCATTTAGATGATCTAATTTTTCGCCAGTCTGATTCAATTACTAATGGAAGATGGCCATCAATAAATGAAATTAGAAAGAAAGGTAAAAATATAATCATTACTGCAGGCCCACCACCTTATGCTTTTGGCCAATTTCAAAGAATACAGGAACCCCCAAATACTTTTGATGGTAAACTTTGCACAATCGGTGCCAATTACCAAATTGATCCCAATTTTGATCAGGGAAGGTCCCCTATTAAGGTAGAAATAAATGAAGACGCCATTGTCTATGCGCGGATATATAACGGACCAAAATTAAAGGGTGTCCTTACCCCGGAAATAATAAAGCAGGTAGTTGAATGCAATATTACTGGAATCTCTGCTGATCAAATAGATATTGAAAAGGCAAAGTCCGTGGTCTGGAGTTGGGCCGAGAATGAACCCTTGGATTGGGATAAAGGAAATCGCTGCGTTTATGTAGATCCATCAGGAGGATGGCGTTCTCAAAATTGTGACCAAGAATATCCATTTGCCTGCCAAAGTGAAACTAACCCCGGATTTTGGATGGTAACTAGTTGGCGTGGTAAGTTTAGTGAGGGTGAGAAAGCATGCAATAGGGAGTTTTTTGGCCTTAAGTTTTTCCATCCTAAAAACGGTTGGGAAAATGCAAGGTTGTATAAAAATCACGCTAAAAATGTATGGATTAATTATAAGAATTTCTAATGGTGGAGATGACAGGGATCGAACCTGCGACCTTCTGCGTGCAAAGCAGACGCTCTCCCAGTTGAGCTACACCCCCATTGAAGAGCCGAAAATATACTCAATTTGAAGCCCCAAGGCAATAGTTATTGGAGAAAATTAGTGGCCTCGGAAGTGGAAAAAAATCCTTCTTTTACTTTTTTTCCCATGGAAAAATATAGAAATCCTTCGCTTAATACTTTTTCAGTATCAAAAAGATTTCGTGCATCAAAAATTACGGGATTTTTTAGGCGAAATTTAATTTCTTTAAAATCTGGGACCCTAAATTCACGCCATTCTGTAAGGGTTACGAGCCCAGAGGAATCGTAGAGGCAATCGTATTTATCAGAAAAAACACGGATGGATGTTTCTCCCATCACCTTTATAAAGTTTTTGGCAGCAACGGGATCGTAGATTTGAATTTTGGCACCTTTTGCAATTAGTCCTTTGGCCATATCAATGGCCGCAGATTCCCTTACATCGTCGGTATTGGCCTTAAAGGCAACTCCCCAAAAAGAAAATATTTTCCCATTTAAATCATTTTTATAAAATTTCGAAATCTTTTCCAGCATTTTAACTTTTTGGCCCTTATTTACTTTTTCCGCGGCAATGGCCAATTCAAAATTCATATTGGCCTCTTTAGCAGTATGAATTAGCGCTTTAACATCTTTGGGAAAACAGGAACCACCATATCCTGGACCTGGATATAAAAATTGGCTCCCAATTCTTTTATCTGAGGCCATACCTTTTCTTACTTCCTCAATGTCGGCACCAGTTAAGTCGCAAAGATTGGCCACTTCATTGATAAAGGAAATTTTAGTGGCGAGGAAACAATTGGCCGCATATTTTGTAAGTTCTGCCGAGGTATTGGACATATAAATAATGGGATTTCCCTGTCTTACTAAGGGAGAATAGATCTCTTCCATTTTTTCATTGGCAAAAGAGCTATCGGTCCCGACAATTACCCTATCAGGACGCATAAAATCTTCTACCGCGGATCCCTCTTTTAAAAACTCAGGGTTTGAAACCAAATGGAATCTTTTTGGGGTTTGACCCTTGATCAAATCCTTGATTTTTTTATGGGTTCCAACTGGCACAGTTGATTTAAGAATAACTAGAGTATCATCTGAAATATTGGGAGTAAGAGATAAGCAGGCTTCATTAATATATTTTAAATCTGCATGGCCATCTTCTCTGGATGGAGTTCCCACTGCAATAAAGATGGCTTCGGATCCCTTAATATCTTCATATTTTGAGCTAAAATTTAATCTTCCAGAGAGTTGGTTTCTTTTAATTAGCTCCTCTAGTCCTGGTTCAAAGAGTGGGCAAATTCCCCGGTTAAGGGTGTTTACCTTTTCATTGTCCACATCTATGCAGATAACTTGATGGCCAATTTCTGCCAGGCAAGTTCCACTTACTAGACCCACATAGCCAGTTCCGATAATTGCTATTTTCATAAAGAAGCAGGGTATTTTAAAGCGGTGAATTATTCAAGGATAATCCGCATGACACTAGTGGCTAATTTTCTATTTTGCATACCTGGAGCCGATTTTTTTGCTTTTCACAATCTGACTTGGCCAATGAACATGCTTCATCTAAATTTTTTGCGATTTTGGTATAGGAGTTTCTTATTTTTTTTGTGAGTGAATATTGATTGACCGTACAGGTTACCGCAGAAAAAAATGTATCAATTTTTTCCGGTGAAAAAGATGGGTTTCTATTCCCACTCGAGGATGCACTTAAAGTTTTAGTTGGCAGCCAGATAAAATCTGGATGAGTATGATCGAATTCTTTATAATATTTTCTCCCCTCAAGAGATTGATGGTACCAAACTCCATCCCCTACTATATTTCCGGAATGTGCAACAAATCTCCCATCTGATGAAACCCGAAGTGGGGCATCAAAATAAAGGAAGAAGGCCAATGATCTTCCAGTATAAGAATCATTATACAAAAAATCTTCCAGCTGAAATTTTTCCGATGCACGAGCTATATCAAAGGGATGGGAAATGGAATTGGCATGTACGTTGTCATTGGCCCAAAAAATATTGGTTCGAACCAGAACTGGGTATAACCTCTTACGACCAACTGTCTCCGGTGCTCTTATATCTTCGGACCTAATGGGAAGCATCTTATAACCTGCAATTGGCTGGTTCCAAACTTCATTTCCTGTAAACCTATCAATTACCACGCCAATTTCTCTGATTCCCACATAATTGGTAAAAATCAGAAAAAATGATTTTGGGCTTACATCCCAAAATCCATCATAGGTAGATAATCCCTCACCAATTAATTTTTCACCTGTGGAACTTTTAGAGTCAAAAATCCATTTCCCGGTTTTTTCCGACTTATTGGTATGTCCGGAAAAAAGACTATTATTTTCCATATACATTTCTGTAAGGTAGGCCTTTTGATCCGCCACATTTAGAACAACATCCTTCCCGCGCATCCTTTTAGTAATCGCAGACCTAGGTTCGGCCTCCTTGATGGCCGCGGCCGCCCAAGCATTGCAATGCCCCCACCAAGACTCACAACCCTTTTTCTTTTCTGCGGAAACGTTATCGCAGGAGTGAGTTCGGTTTTCCCAATCGGTGGCAAACTTTTCTCCAAAAAAATAATCGAATTTATCCGATGGAGATGGATTAGGTCTTTTTAAATCATATAAGAAATTGTCAGCGATTCCTTTTTCCTTATATGGCCAAAAGCTTCCCGCCCAAGGAATATTTTTTGGCTGGGCAGAACCATACTTGTTATAAAGATATTTGAAATTTTGATTTCCCAGCTCAAATTCTTCACAGAAAAGATTAGATATTAGGAGTAGAAAAAAAATCATCATATTAGATTTCCTATATTATTTTTTAATGGCAAAAAATCTCGGGGTATTAATTGTCCTTGGCCATTTTTCACCTGCGCACCAATCAATCTTGACCGGATTTCCAAATAAATCCTGGTAATCAATTTGATTTCCTTTAGGACAAGGTTGGAATTTGGTGTTCTTATTGATCGCGGCCACCACAAATAAATCGGCAGGAATCCTAAGCACATTTTTCTGGGCATCCTTTATATTGTCCCTTACTGCAAAATTTAAAGGATTGGGAATATCTATGGGGATTAGATCTAGCTCTGAGGACATGGTATCCTGATCGGAATTTAGGATATCCACCTCTCTATAACGTTCTCTTCCCATTTGGACTGCTAAAAATACTTTTTTTCCATAAGGCTTTAGGTTTTCTCCCATATAGATTTGAATTTTTAATAGGTCATCCCTTCTAACCTCTAAAATTTTTCTACCAAAGCCCTTGGGGAGTTTCCTTTTCACCTCAATAACCATGCATTTCTCAGATGGGTTAAAACTTCTTCCAACAAAAAAATTAAAGCTTTCAAACTTTGCGCCTTCCTGAGTGGCCAATTTTACACACAGATCAGTTACCAAGGGTGAAATTTGAAATTCGATTGGCTTTAGGTATTCCACTTTTTTGGAAAAATAATTTTTCTTATCATCCTCATTCATTTTATCTAGTGCTTTATAATCAATCGGATCTCTATCGGATTTAAGGTTGAAATTAAAGGCCTTGGGGAATAGAAGCATTTCCTGGGATTTTAAATTCGATGTCGAAAGCACTTCTTCGGAGCTAATTCTTCTTCCACCTTGATCTAGTTGATTAAAGGCCGACTTAAGTCCTTCCTTAAAAGGATCCGGATTTGGGGTAGTAGAACATCCCATAATTATTAATAAAGTTGCAAAACTGAAGAAATTCCTCACCCAATTGCTCCTGATTAAGATTTCTTTGATTTTAGATGAAAATTAAAAACCTCAATACATGGGTAGTTTTTTCTGAAAAATAATCCTTATTAAAATACTTTTATATTAATAACGAGGGCGTCCTTAGATTCAATAATTATGCTTTGCGTTTATTGCATCGCCTTAAATTATTCATTCAAGAATTTACCTGTAACAATTTCATTGAATGCTTAGCGTTGAGCCTAACTTTTGCAAAAAAAGATACGGTCAGTCAAAAACGGGTTTACATATCACGACACACAATATTATACACACTGCTATATAAGATAAACATAACGCAAAAAGGAGAAAATATTTATGAAACGTTATTTAGTTTTGTTAATTATCGCAAGCAACGCGGTATTAAGTAATTATGCTTACTCTGCTCCACATGGAAACAATGGTGCCGGAAGTGTTGCTAACCCAAACAGCAACGTAGGAAATGGTAACAATGGTAATGGAGTCGGAAATTCTGGTTCAGGGAACCAAGGTAATGGATATCCCGCCGGAAATGCAGGTGGAACTCACACAGGTAACTCTGGTGGTACATCACCTGGAAATTCAGGTCATGAAAATAGTACTGGAAACAATGGGAATGGGGTAGGTAACACTGGCCCAGGAAACCAAGGTAATACTAAGCCTAACGGAAATGCAGGTGGAACTACAGGTGGAACAACCGGTGGAACAACTGGTGGAACAACTGGTGGAACAACTGGTGGAACTACAGGTGGAACAACTGGTGGAACAACTGGTGGAACAACTGGTGGAACAACTGGTGGAACTACAGGTGGTACTGGTGATGCTTGTCCAGAAGGTCAAACTTGTACACCTGACGACGGTGGTGGAGACGGTGGAGAACAACCTACACGAAAACACATAGGAGTCAGAGTTGACTTTATTCCTTTGATCTATGCAGATTTCGTAAAAACAAGAAGAGTTATTAATTTAACTCCATCTTCAAATTATCCTTCTCCTGCTTATTTGATTGATAAATCTTTAGACTCTTATCAAGATGATGGATGTGAGACACAACAAGAAATCCCAATGCAAGACCAGTGTACACATTTTGACTTTTTAAAACCAATCGCTTTAGAAGTTGATCAATTTAGAGACGGTTTCAAAGTTGTTGATTATTATGACTTCGTAATCGGTGCAGGTGGAGCAGCTAATTTATCTCTAGTAAATGGCCCACTTGTAGCTTCTTTATTTAACGCCACTGTCGGATTACTTCCAATGGGTGGAAAATCGTTGAAAATTGAACGATTTGTTAAAACATCTAAAGAAACACAAAGATCTGAAAGAGAATTAAGAAGAGCTAAATTCCCTTATAAAGTGGAAACCCTTTTCGATAATTTTAACCCTGGAGACAGCGCTGTAGTAACCTCACAAGGTGGAGTTCTTGCTTTTGCAAGTGCTGGATTTGCCGGCTTCCAACTTGGTGTAAATTATCTATTCAATGGAACTTGGAAAACCACAGTTCAACTTGGCGAAAACAAAATGGTTTCTGTCCAAGTAAATAAAATCAAAATGCATACAATTGCAGGATCTGCAGGTGTAGGCGTTGTAACAATAGCAATAGATCATTTTAGAAATATGGATGATTCATTTTCTTTTGAACTAGACCTTTCTAAAAAAGCAAACGTTGAAATCTACCAAGACCTAGTTAGAGGACATTTAATTCCAGCACAAAAAGCTGCTAAATCCGCTTTTTCTGGAGTTCAAGTAGTATCTTCTTACAAAGCTAGAACCCTTGGAAGAAAGAAAGTTGCTTATATGGGACTTCCAATTTTCATTAACAAAACCTGGCAATCAGGTGTTATAGAAACTTCAGTTGAAGCTCTTGAGCAAGATGGGAAAAACTATCTAATTCACGTTGGTTCTTACTTTAATAACTCTTCATACAGAAGAATTAATAAAACCGATGACAAAGTTGAAACTTTTATCGGCCAATTAGTTGTGCCAAAAGATAAGAGAGGGGAGCCAAGCCTTTCCGCTCAATTTGCATGGGGTTTCTCAACAACGGATCTTTGGATGCCAAGAATGAACTATGAACTAAATAAGTTCTATAAATTCTCAGGCCTTAAAAATAATTTCGGGGTTGTAATTCCAAATGTTAGAGAACTTGGAAATTTAACCACATCTGTGGAACTAAATATTTCTCACGATGGTATTATGAATCTATTAAGCCTTCCTAAAGGGTCTCTTGCCTCTTTTGGAAGCAAAATTTTAAAATCATACTTTGTTGATGGTGATGAAAGTAAACTTTGCGTTGCCCATCCTACAACTAGAGTATGTCAGAGAGTTTGGAGAAAAAAGACTGTAAAGAGTCTTGAAAGGGCCGAAGAAATTCTTGCGGATATGAGATCTGAAAAAAATGCAGACAAATTCGCAAAAGATTTTGCCTTACTTGGACAAGAAATGTTGGATAACCAATTTGCTTTCCAAGCAATCCTTAAATCTACCTGTACACCAGCAGAATTTAATGTGGTCGTTGAAGGTGAACGAGTAAGTCGAGTTGTTAAGAAAACCTTAATAGCTAACCCTTGTCACTAATTATCACTTAGTTTAGAGGGCGTTTTGGGTAAAACCAAAACGCCCTTTTTTTTACTTTAAAATTCAGTAAATTCAGTTGGTTAAGCACCTCTATACAAAATTTTCCGATTCTTTAAAAGTTATTTACAGAAAATAATACGTTGAGTTAAAAAGGAGACCGCGTCACTAAACTTTTTTTTAAACCAGGTAGGAGTGTACCTCTAAATACACTTATTAAAAAATGGATGAAATAAAAACCAGCACCTATATTGATCTTCGAGGGTTGGCATGGTTCAGAATGGCATTTGGTGCCATCATTTTTTACATGCTTCTGGTAAGACTCCCGGACCTTCGTACCTTTTATACCGATTGGGGAACGCTTCCAAGAGATATCCTTATCACCAAAAACAGCAATCCCTGGACATGGAGTTTATACCTAATTTCAGGAAATATATTCGTAGTTGGCATCATCTATGCCCTACATTTCCTAGTGAACCTCTTATTCTTTTTAGGGGTCCAAACCCGGAAAATGACCATCCTTAACTGGGTATTAATTGTATCTCTTATTCAAAGAAATCCCATGGTTTTGAATGGAGGCGACGATATCCTAAGACTCCTACTTTTTATTTCAATATTTTTACCTCTTGGAGCAAAATATAGTGTTGACTCCTTTTTATTAAATAAAGAGGACCGGCCAACGGAAAATGTCCACTCCAATTTGGGCACCTTCGTTTTTATCATGCAAATTTTATGCGTTTATATCTTCACGGGAATAATTAAAAACCATCCCGTCTATAATGTGGATGGAACGGCCATATGGTATACACTTCAACTTGATCGATTTGTAACCCCATTTGGAAAGTGGTTAGGTACCTTGCCTCCGGCCGCTACTTATTTCCCCACATTAGCTGTTTATTATATGGAATTTATTCTACCTTGGTTTTTTCTAATACCTTGGAAAAATACCTGGTTGAGATATTTTGTTGTAGGGACTTTTGCGTTTTTTCACCTTGGACTTTCAACAACCATGTACCTGGATTACTTTCCTTATGTATGTGTAGCTGCATGGTTAACTCTTCTACCTTCACATTTTTGGGATTTTCTTGAAGCAAAAGTTAAAAAATATTCAGAAAAACCCATCACCATTTATTATGATAAGGAATGCGGATTCTGCACGAAAATTACAAGAATAATCCAGGAAATGCTGTTTCTTCCCTCAAATGCCGCTGTTGCGGTCCCTGGAGCTGGGGTTCCAGCAAATTTAATGATGGAAAACCATTCATGGGTGATTAAATCCGGGGATAAATATTTCACAAAGTATGCTGGTTTCCACGAGAACCTAAAACAATCTCCACTAGATAAGCTTGTGATCCCAACTTTAATTTCAAAACTAATTTTAAAAATTGGACTGGGGGATTTCCTCTATAAATTAGTTTCCATGAAAAGATCGACATGGTCTTATTTCTCTTCAAAAATCTCAGGAAAAAAAGCGTCGTTAAAACATAATATCCCTACCAAGATTTTTTTGATCATGGTTCTAAGCACAGTTATTTACACCAATATAATGGTGATTCCTGATGAAGATAAAAGACAACCAATGCCATATCCAATATGGTCCTTTAGGAATGTTTTTACTCTATATCAACGTTGGGATTTATTCTCTCCATACCCATCAAGAGATGATGGATGGTTAACTATCGAAGGTAATCTATTTAATGGCAATGTGATTGATATTTGGAATAATGGTGCACCTATATCAGATGAAAAACCAGTTGATATGTATGATGGAAATGTCAAAGGGACCCTTTGGAATAAATATATTCTCTATTTATGGGGTAAGAAAAATTATGAACAACGACTATATTTAGGAAGATATATTTGTCGAATGTGGAATGATGGCCATCCAAAACCTGAAGAAAAGGTTAGCACATTTAAGATCTACTATTTTCTAGAGAGAACTCCAGAGCCCAACTCAGGCACAGTTGAGCCGGTTAAAAAATTGGAATTTTGGAGTCACAACTGTTGGAAATAAAACTGGTGAGAACCCTCACCAGAACTGTTTTCAACTCATTTAAACCCCTAAAATCTATAAGTTATTAAAAATTCTAAAGATCTCAGCAGATTAAACTTGTTTAATCTATCGCATTATTGCATAAAGCCTTAATTTTATACTGCAGGATACTACAATGAAAAAATATCTATTTATTTTTACTCTCATTTTGTCTTCACAAGCGTATTCAATGGCCAGATGGGATGAGCGCAATAATCCAGAATTATTAGAGTTTGATTACAAAAGAACCTTATCGGAGTTACCACTTGAAGGAAAACTTACTGTTAGACCTTGGAGTGATGATTATTGGGCCTCCAAAAATGGAGGAATTTCTTATCGATGGGCAGTGCCCGGAAAAGATGCAGTATCTAAAATTGCTTATCCCTTAGTAGATCCAAATAATTTATCTGAAAAAGACATAATCCTTCTTTCTCCCTCTGAAAAATACGACCTTTTTATGGGCGATACAAATTTTAGCTTAACCAATTTTGAAAGAAAAAGAACCAAGGCCCTGGCCATGATTAAAGGGACTCCTGAATATGATCCTTCAGTGGATATTAAAGCTTGGGAGGGGATTTGCCATGCCTGGGCACCAGCTACCTTAGGATATAAAAATCCAAAACCGGTATATGTTACAGGAAAGTTGGGCCATCTTATTCCTTTTGGCTCATCTGATATTAAGGCCCTTCTTAGCTTAAATGTTGATTTATATGACGAGGACACCAAAACCAAATTTCTGGGCAGTAGATGCAACCTTGATTTTCAACCGCTACTTGAAAAATTTCGTAATCGTTTGATGACCGAGAACGAATTAAATGCACAAATAAATACTGCCGAATGCAATGACACCAATGCAGGTACCTTTCATATTGTTCTAACCAATCAAATCGCCCTAAGAAATGAGGGTTTTATTATCGATAGAAATAGGGATTTAGAGGTCTGGAACCAACCAGTTTATGGCTATAAAACACAAATCATTGTGACCCAAGATATTGCAAGCCCGGGAGCTGCCCCTGGAACGGTAAAAGAAGCTTTAGTTGAAACTGCCCTATATTATATCGGCGAAACTAATCCGGCCTTTTCTAGTAAAATCAATGAAAAGTCCTTACGGGGAGTTCTTTATAGATATAGGTTGGAACTGAATTATGAGGGAAAAATTATTGGTGGTGAATGGATAAGCTATGAGAGACCAGATTTTATCTATAAGCAAACCGTCCCTGGATTTATTGGATATTTCAAACCACTGGAAGAAATTTATCAAAGATCCACCGGCGCTCTAAATCCTGAAATCTATGCCGGTGCCCTTAAGAAAGTAAAAAAGGTTTCCAGTAATGAATTTCTAAAAAAGAAATTTATTAGAGATGTTAAATTAAAAATTATCAAGAAAAGGGCCCTGGCCGCCGCAAAAAAGGAAGCCAAACCTTATATATTGGGCAGACATTTTATTAATGAGTCCAAAATCTTGGTTGAAAAGAGGAAAGAATTAAACCGAGGGCTTATTGCGGCAGTTCAATCGAGAAAAAAAAATGAGATTATTAAATACATAAATCTTGGAGCAAATGTTAACGCTACTGAAGGCATTGTAGCTCCTGAGTTTTTAATCAATTCAATTATTCGAAAGAAAAATCTCGAACTTATCAAACTTTTTATACAGAAAAAAGCCACTTTAAATTCGGTATTAATTAGGGCCATATCCCTAGGGGACCTGGAAATATTTGAAACATTGGTGGATGCCGGAGCAAATGTTAATTATTACGCCCCTGTAACCCAAACCACTCCTCTTTTGAAAGCAGCTCATTTGGGAAAACTGGAGATGGTAAGGATTCTGCTTCAAAAAGGAGCAAGGGCCTCCATTAACCAAAAAGGTCTCCGCGGTAGAAATGCCCTGATGCTCGCAATACGAGGACTCGGGGATGGAACTGACCGGAACCGAATGGAAATAATAGAACTTCTAGTCAACCAGGGAATCGATCTTTTCGCAAAAGATGAGAGAGGCAGAGATGCCGCATTCCATGCAAACGAAAAAGGAAACTCCTATAAGAGAAGGATTTTAAGACTTCTTAAGGGCTAATTTATGAAAAAAATTTTACTTCTCTTAATTCTACCTACTCTGGCATTTGCCTTCGATACCTTCGAAAGTGAAAGATATTTGTATGCTTATATGAGATTCACCAAAGAAGTAAAAAGAATGTCCTCCAATATTCCGTTAAATGAAAATGATCCAAGATTTCTTCAAGATTTAAAATTTGAATTGAAATCTTGTGGAATTTCATCCTCGATTGATTCTTGCCTTGATTCCAAATTTAAATCAGTAAAAGCACTAGAATCTTTTCATAATGAAAACCAGGAAGGTGTCCGTTATTTAATCAAGGGATTTTCTCAAGATCAGGCCAATATTTTTCAGGTTATGACCATTCATGCAGAATTTGAACAAGTCCAAGTTGACCGTGTGGAATTTTTTAAAGATCTATTGCCTCTAAACAATGAAGGATTTCGAACATTTTTTGGAAAATATTTAAAAAATGAAGGGACCAAATTATTTGAGACCAACGAATTTTTCTCCAATGATGTAATCCATTACCTGGAAGCTGCCCACAATAGTGAAAATCCCTTAGAAATTTTCCATTCCATAACCTTGGCAAGGTCTCTAGATCCCGAAAAAATCCACTTGGAAGAAATCAATAATCTCCTTAAGGAAAAAATAGAAATTATTTTAAATACCAAATCCCCTCTTTATCAAATCGAGTTTTTAAAACTTTTTGAAATGCAAGATGATTTGAAAAAGGAATTAGCGCAAAAATACTTCCAGGCAACCGATAAGTCCGCCAAGGAAAAATCGGCCATAGTCCTGGCAAATTTGGGAGTAAATGACCCAAAAGTTAAAGAAACCGTGGCATCGATTATTAAATCCTCTGTAAATTACCATGATCAGTTAAGCGCCCTAGAGGGAATGTTTAAAATTAAAACCACCTTAGATGATGATATTTTGATTCTTGCCTCTATAAAAAATGGCAATGCCGAAGTTTCCAAAAAAGCTTATGGGCTCTCACTTCAGCTAAATTTCACTAAGGATCACCTAAGCTACCTTTCCAGAGAACTATCAAATCCAATTCCGGAATATCGAATCTTTATTTTAGAATTTCTCTCTAAAATTAATGCTGTCGAATCCACTAAAATAATTTTAGAAAAATTAACTGATGATAGCGAACCCGTTACCAAAAAAGCTTTTTCGATTTTAAAAGATAGAAATCTGGATGCCTCCGATTTTCAAAGGGTCAAAAAATTCCTAAAAACCATAAAGGATTTTACCAAATTTTACTGCCTTCAACTCTTGGATAAAGATAAAAGCGAAGAAATTTCTTTTTTAATGATCGATCATCTAACCGACCTTTTTCCAAAAGTTGAAGAACTCTCTGTACAACTATTGATGGGTAGGGAAATAACCCCTTCATTGCAAAAAGAGCTTAAAAAATTGGTCAAAAAGAAAAAGACAAAAATTTACGCTCTAAGAGTATTATCCAAAATTGAAACTGCTGAAATTACCTCGCTACTTTTGGGTCAGTTAACAGAAGTTGAATTAGATGATGTTAATGGCCTTTATGAGACAATTAAAAAGAGAAATTTAGATACCTCTAACTATGAATTTATCAAAGCCACTTTCCGAAACAAAGAATACAGAATCAGAATGGTGACCGTAAAACTACTGGCCAAATTTCCAGAGAAGGCGACACTAGATTTTTTAAAAAATGCCCTGCCTTCTGAATCTGAAAGGGCCGTTAAGCAAACCATGGAAGCCCTAATCAAATATTTGGATGATAAACTTTTTCCCAAACCACCTGTGGAGCCAACAGTTGTACAGCCGCCAACAGAGCCTTCAGTTCCAGTAGAGCCCTCAGTTGTCCAGCCTACAATAGAACCTACAATTCCAGTGGAGCCTACGATTGTCCAGCCACCAATAGAACCGACAATCCCAATGGAACCTACAGTTATCCTACCTCCGGTAGAATCTACTAATGTTGCGCCGGCTGAGGGGCCTAATGGTGAGTAAAAGCTGCACAATAAAATGATGAAAATCATCGAATTTTTTAATTTATGCAAATCCGAATATTTCAATTTTTAGAACTAATGTTTTAAAAATTTAAATATTTTCCTGATTATCAAAAAAAATAAATTCATAACTACTTGCGCAATCAATAAATTCAGAGCTTTAATTAAAAATTAGTTTCATTTTAGTTAAATTTTTTTTTAAAAATCTCATCTAATTTTAATAACCCTTGCATTAGACACAGCGTAAAAGAAAACCGAAAAAAAAAGTTGTAACTGAAAGATTAATGGTGCAATATCCGCCCCGAACAAATTTAATGCAGTATTAATTAATTTAGATCTTTCAATAACGAAGGTTCTGTTTATCTAGGAGAATTTAATGAAGAAGTTGCTTTTTGCTATTTCTATTCTCATGATTTCTGCAACTGGTTTCTCAGCAATCAGATGCGGTGATGATGCGAATGTTCCTGTGTGTCCCCCAAACAATAACAAGATTTGCCCTGCTAACAACGTTGCTTGCCCGACGGGTACACATAAATGTGATCGTACTGGGGCCGGGGCATTAAAGAGGGATGAAGTATTATGTACTAGTACTGGTCCAAATCTCCCTTCAGGTTGTAACTGTATCGATGCCTGTGTTAATACAGTCGTAACAGATTGTGTTACTCAAGAAATTCATCTAGACAACTGTACCAACTCACCACAATATCAGTGGTGTCATATTGGTTCCCCAAGCAATGCACAGAACAATGTTCGTCATTGTTTGAACCTAAATGGAATTGAAAGTGCTCACGGTCTAAATGACAATGGACTTGGTCACACCTCTGACCATTACGCAAGTCAATTAGAAATTGATAACTTTTGCGGTTTTGTACCAGAAGTATGTCCACCTCCAAGGGTGACAGCTCCATCTGGTCTATGTAGATGCCCAATAGAAGGTCAGATTTATAACCCACTAACTAATACATGTGTAGAACCGCCATGCACCCTTGGTGTATTTGAACAATACAATGAACTTCAGCAATGTGTATGTATACCTGGATATACTCGTAATTTAGTCGGCGTTTGTACCCAGTCTTCTGATCCAGATCCAGATTGTGAAGATTGCGATACCCTAAGTGGTGCTGCTGACTTCCGATTGGATATTGCAGCTGGTGGAATAGCATCAGACATGTATGTTTGTGAAATCGGATTTCTTGGTCACCATTGTGTAAATGAATATGATTGTGGTGGAGACTATATCCATTACGTCGATTCAGAAAATGGAATAGACGAAATAATCAAATACCCAGGAACTTTTACAAATTCAAACAAAAACGTTGTTTCTGGAATTGCAGATATTTTCCTAAATTCTGTTAATGCTGGTTCAAGTTGGTACGTTAGATATTGTTTAGACATCGATAGAAAAGTAGTGGGTACCCCTGATGATGATACATTTTACGGAAAATTAAATTCTTTCGTAACTTATACCACTGGAATAGATAACCACTATTACGACAATGTTGGACTTGAAGTAAATGCGTATCAAGGATGTCGTGAACATAGTGCTGTAGGTGCTATGCTAGATTTCTTATTAGCCCCAGAAAATAAGGTCGATAATAGAAAAGTAACATCTGACACCGTTATTGAACAAGCCTTACCTGAACAGTGTTTAACCTTTGATGGAACAAACAGAACAGACTGTGCCTGGCTAGTTGTTTACCAAGAAACAATCCCATGTCTACGTGAACTTTTCAGAGATCTACCTGGAACTGAAGGCGCGATAAGATCTGGAATGGTAAAAACTAGTGTTGAATACGAACTAGAGCTTAATTGCGAAGAATGTGGTGAATAATTGATTTTATAAAACCATTAGCAGGGGAGATTAATTCTCCCCCGCTTTTTAAAGAAAAGAATAACGTTTTAACAATAAACAAAAAGATCCTTCAATAACGAGGATCAAAATTTAAGGAGATTTAGATGAAGAGATTACTAACCTTAGCGCTACTTATGATGGGATTATCCCTAAATGTGGCCATTGCTCAAGACGAAACACCTATTGAATGTGAAGATTGCGATACTCTATCTGGTGCCGCTGATTTTACATTTAATATTCAAGCTGGTGGAGTTATGTCGGACCTTTACGTTTGTGAAGTCGGATTTTTTGAACACCACTGTCTAGACCATGGTCTAGCTTGCGGTGGCGACTACATTGAAGTAGACGGACAAACTACAAAACCAGGTCAAGATCCTTTGACTTTTGGTCCAGATGACCTAGTTGGGGTAGGACTTGTAAAATCAGGAAACGTATACCTAAACTCCGTAAATGCTGGAGCTTCATGGTATGTTAAATATTGTCTAGACGTAGAAAGAAAAGTAGTTGGCGAAGAAACTCCTGAATCCTTTTTTGGAAGATTAACTTCAAACATGGTTGCCACATCTGGTGAAGATAACAACTATTACGAATATGTTGGTCTTAAATCTACAACATACTTTAGCTGTACTGCTCCTCTTACATTAGCTGGACTACTTGGTACCGAAGCAGTAAACGAGCACTTGGTTACATCAGAAGAAGAAGTTGAAGTTGGACCTATGACAACTTGTATGGATTTTTCTGGTAACACAACTAACTCATGTGCATGGCTAGTTGTTTATGAAGAAACAATCCCATGTCTAAGAGAGCTTTTCAGAGACCTACCTGGAACTGAAGGCGCTACAAGATCTGGAAGTGTAAAAACAGCGATTGACTACACTGTAGAATTTAACTGTACAGAATGCGCAGAGTAATTTTTTAGTTTTATTTTAAAAAATTGGCAGGAGAGATTTATTCTCTCCTGCTTTTTGAAAAGGGGATAATTGGTGAAAACACAGATAAGGACAAGGAAATTTTTTGAGACAATCCTAATCTCTTTATTGATTATTCCAAATGCTTTTGCGGCCATGGATAAAGATTTAAAATCCAAAGTTGTCGAAATCCGATATGAGAATGGAACTTCTCAAATTTTAAACCTAGATAAAAATAAAAATCCCGAAATTCTAAATCCCGAAGGTTATGATGACCAATATTTTCTTTTGAGGGCGGGGGTTAAGTCCTTTTCCACAACATCCAAAAGATCCATTACTTATTTTGACAAAAATAAAGAAAATACCTGCCAACTTGAAAATTCTTATGATCCAGATTTTAAATTAGGCAATAGCGATTTTTATATTAATGAAAAGACTAGAATCTTTCGCACCTGTTTAAAACTTAAATTGGTCGATCCAGCAGGTGGCCTAATTGAATTTAGCCCCACTCAAACCAACTGTAGCGTAAACAAAATTAATGATTCTACTATGTTACTTACTGGTGGGGATTGTTTTATTAAGGTAAAATCAAAACAAGCTTTACAAGTTACCCTTGATCCAAATCCAGAATGCTTAAACAGACAATTTTTGGCTGAACAAAAAATTTCTCCCATAGAAATTGTCACTTCACTTCAAGCATTTGTTTATCCAAAAAAAGAAATAGGGCAAGTATTTAGAGAAACAGCATTGCTTTGGGAGAAAAAAGTATACATAAATATAAACTCGGGCAAAGATCTGCTTGAATCAGTAGCAAAGGAAGACTCAGAAAATAATACATTTCAGCGACCTGCTCATCTAGTATATCCCGATTTAATGATTACAGATTTAAAAGTTATGAATCAAACCGCCGGTGCCACTGGCTATATCGATTTTGGTTTTCTATTAAGTGGTTTTGGCGGCCAAGATAAATGTATTGAGGGACTATGTTCCAATTACCAAAACTATGACTATCCTATTACTCCCATGGCAGTAATTTCAGTAATTAATGAAAGAAATGGAAGGAAAGAAGAATTAGCTGCTAAATTTTTTGGTGGGCGTATTCCTGCCAAGTGGAACGGTGAATTTCGTGCAACCACATTTTTTAGAACCTTTGATTTTGAAAAAGACAAAAAATACGTAATTGATTTCGTTTTTTCAGATCCAGCCGATGACTTTCAGGGTTTTGCGAAAACATTTAAGTCAAAATTAAACCTTGGAATTAAAGACTTTTCCAACATGGTTGTGGGCAGAGACGGTTTTCTTGGATTTTCTTCGGCAGTTCCACAATTATCATCTATTAACGGAGTCGGATCCCTTGATCCAACGGAACTTTTTAAAGGAATTCCAAGCGGAATGCTGGATGACCTTCCACGTATTTTTGAAGCGCTTGAAGATGAAACTTTTCCTCCTGAATATTCTCACGTGTGTAACAAAAGTGGAGTTTGTAGAGAGGCAAGAAAGGGAAATCATTTAATTTATAGCATTAAGTTTAAAGTAAAAGAAGTTAATGGCTCCAAAGTGGATATTGGAGATTCCCTTACAGTTGAAAGAAAAAGCCCTCTTTTTCCTAGTTATGAAATAGAAGTAAAAACAAAACCAACAATAAAGTGTAGCAGTAAAAATTAAAGGAGTTATCTATGAAAACAATGTTAACTGTATTTAGCCTTCTGGCCATTTTTTCTGGTCAAGTAATGGCAGACAACATCGACGATCTATTTTCCGGCGGCGAAGACAGAGAATTTGAATTTGAAAGATTTTCTGAAGCCAACGTTATGAATGCAATTGCTCATGATGCCGGAATTGCATGTAAAAATGGATTATGTACTTTAACATCCAACGACACCAGATTTAAAGAATTTACCATCAACATGAACGGCGGTATGGGAAATAACGCTTCAAACGGTTTTGGTGGATACGGGCCAGGAAATGGTAGTGGTGGTTTTGGTATTATCTTTCCAGGAAACAATAATGGTACCAGTCCTCTCGATCTTCCATTCGAAAGCAGACTACATGCTAACATTAATATCCAACTAAAAGTTGGAACATGTTCAAGAAGCGTAAAAATCCCAAGATCACTATACTATGCAATCAACAGATATATGTATGGTTTGATGAACGAAGATTCAACAACCAGAAGATCATTCACTCCAGCTGATGAAGCGATGATCATGTTCTATACAACTGTTATGAAAGAGGCTTCTGCCTGTAAATAGTTACAATACTTTTCCTTCCTAGGAGAATACTCCTAGGAAGGAACTTTTTGGTTTCTGGATCTCAGAGGATTTAGCTTATGAAAAAAATATTTTTTGGCCTTACCCTCCTAATTTCGATTTTCAATATTGCCTTGGCAGAAGATTGGAAAGCTCCAGACATAAATGTCCCAGCTGTTGAGCTCAATAATTTACGATTTACCAATAGGGCCAGATGCGCTCTAGATTCCCAAAAACCTACCGATTCCGTATTTCTTTTGGTGCAAAATATGGAAGTCGCCAAGGGTTTATACCGAATGGCAAAAGTCACTGGTAATGACTCTTCTGAACTTACCAAAATGGGGATTCAAGTTTACCGGTATGCCGTCGTAAACTTAATAAAACTCATCCACCAAAAACTGATGAATGGCCAACTTCCGCTTCTATCAGTGGATACTACCCAAGAAAATGTTCCAAAAGGATACGCTAAAATTAGCTCCCTTTGTAAATCAGACTCCTATTGTAAGGACCTAGATATTTATCTAGAAAATCTTTGGAGAATCTCTCGTGCCTCAGCAAACCCTGCAATCGTAGGTAAAAACCTATTGGCATTTGATACTTTTAATCTACAAAATAATATTGTTCCAAAATTTATAGCATCCGAAAATTCTAATCTTACCTGTTATTACCTAAAAAAATTCTCTCCCTTCCAGGCCCAACTTTACGGCTCTAAGCCCACTGCCTCAGTATTTGAGCAGATGGCAAAGACAAGTATCGCTAGGGGTGAATATTTAGGAGATTGTTTTGATATCGACGAACAAAAAGATCTTAAAGTCGCCTCATTCCAATTGGAACTTCCAAACATAAAAGAAAAACAGTGGAAAACCTTTGGGTTTGATTACTGGAACTCGCTAAAATTATATTTTTCCTGGGCATGGAGAAACGCTCCCGAGTTTGAAAATATGGCCGCTCCGTTTGCTGATATCCTTCGAGGTGTAACAATTGAAGAATCTGTAATGATGGTTCCAAATGGATGCAAAAGCATCACTCCTGCCAAATGTGACGGAGAATATGTTCAATTAAATGCCATCAGACAATTCGCCAGAGAAAGCTTTAAAAAAGAAGCGCTAAAAACCGATATATTATCCCCTATTCCCGATGGGCCTCAAGATCGTATGATCGATGAGCCAACTCCAGCCGTTAACCGAGATATTTTGGACATGGCACGATTTGAAACTTCCGAAGCTTGGATGGAGAATTTCCGGGATAACCTGGCAAAATCCAGAGGGATTATGAAGCGAAAACTTCTAAAATCCATCAATTTCCTAAATCTTGCAACCACTCAATTATCTGTAGAAAAAATAGCTCAACAGGTGGAAAAGAAATTTGAAAAAATTGGTCTTAAATCCACTGGAGAACTTGCAGTTCCCTCGACTTTATCCGAACAGGAAAAAGTAGATTTAAAAAATGATCTTTTTTATCTTTGCTCCGAATTTATCCAAGCAGATCACGATGATTTAAGTTTTATTAAAGGTGATTTGGAAATTCTGAGGAAAACAACCTTAATTGATAAAATAGCCGAACAGGTAAGTGTCGCTAAAACCGAAGCGTTCTTTACCTATTACAAGACCCTTGCTTCATCTATCGTAGATAAGTGCAATAGTTTGGATCAAAAACAACTTTGGGATGATACCTTTGCCCTTGATAAAACCGGATTCTCCGATTGGTATATTGAAAAAATTTACGAGGGGAAAGTCGAATCTAAGGCGCAGGAAAAAATGTCCAAATATCTTGGAACAAATCCTCCTCTTCTTGCCTTTAAATCTTTTAACAAAACCAAAGATCCAAATGAAGTCCTATGTGTTGATGGACCTCACTGTGCCAGAAATACATTACAAGCAATTGTAAATCTTTATGCCGTAGCTCAATATGCAAATACCTACTGGTCGATGGATCAAATGATCAAGACACCAGCATTTTTTAATCCTTACGCAGAAAGAACCGCCTGTAAGGTGTATGACCCTTGGTTTAAAACCAAACAAATGATTTTCAACCTTTTTGTAAATATGGGACAGGCCGCGATGTCTCCTTTTATTCCAGGTGCCGGAGTTTTTGCCTCTTTAGACCTTCAGCCAGGAAGAGTGGTTTCCTTTAAACAATTAGTTGATGAAGGAAAAATCACTTATGATGTAAACCGCGATAGGGCCTCAATTTTTAGAGGACTTGTTGCGGACTTGGGGCCATTGATTGGGGTCCCCTGCCAAATTTCTATCAGTAAAGACTTTGATGATATCTATGCTTTTAACGCTTTTCACGGAATCACCGTAGGAAGTTGTATCAATAGAGATAGGGCCAATATCGATGTTTATTCGGCATCCGAAATCGGAGAACCGGTTGGAACCAAACTAAATTCCTGCGTAAGCTGTACTATAAATTTTGGATCGGTCGCCTCCTCTATGACCGCCATAGGAAATTTTGTTCCTTATGTAGGAGCGGGATTATTTCTTTTTGATGGAATGGTTAGACTTTATAACTCCCTAAAAGATCCAGATAATATTCCTTATCGATGGGAATCAAATCCTACTTATGTTTTAGATACCTTCAGAAGATTTGGTGAAATTCCTAAGAAATGTGTGAGGGAATTATCTAGAGGACAACAGTGCCTAGACCATTGGACTGAAGAGAAAATGCTAACCGATTTAAGAAAGCAACTAAAGGTTGTTAATATAACTTCCATAAAAAGAAGAACTGCCAGTCCAAAGGCAGAGGTTATGATTCATGGTTGCGATGAACCTATTAAGGTAAAAATTCGCCCTATAAGAGATAGCCAAATCTCTCTTCCAAGAGGCTGTGAAAAATTAAGAAAAGAAAATACTTCCGGCCCATCTGTGGACAATGACTATTACGGAGATAGCTTTTCCGAAGACTTCAATGAATCCCCTGAGACCAATGTTGAAAATAATCGACTTGAAAGAGAAAGACTTGAACGAGAAAGAATTGAAGCTTTAAGGTTAGAAAGAGAGAGAATTGAAGCCTTAAAGGGAGAACAAGGGAAGGCCGAAGCGGCTAGAATTGCTGAAGCCTCCAGAATTGCTGAAGCCTCCAGAGTTGCTGAAGCCTCCAGAGTTGCTGAAGCTGCCAGAGTTGCTGAAGCTGCCAGAGTTGCTGATATTGCCACAATTGCTGGAGCTACCAGAGCCGCTGAAGCTGCCCGGTTGGATAGAAGAATCATTGAAGATGGTCTAAATTACGATATTAATATTTCAAATCTAGGGCACTATGATTGCGTTATTGATAAAAAAGCTTACGGGCCAAATTCCCTTAAAATAAAGAATATGTATATTACAGGAATTAAGGAGATTTCAGCGACCGGAGCAAAATGGTTTATCAGAAATCCCACCGGAAATGATATTCCATTATATAAAGAAAGTAGAATCTATGGAAGCGCTCATATAAAAGACCTTAATTTAAAGTTTAATAATCCTATGCCAAGGGAAATTGAAGTTTATTCAACGACCAACAAAAACTTGGTTAAAAAGGTCTCAATTGCAAATTGTAAAGGCTCTGGAGAGCTAGGTGGATGGAGATGATCAATAAACTATTAGGAATAATTCTCTTTATTGGTTTATTCCTAAGTAAATCAGCTTTTTCTATTGAAGTTACCGACCGCTTTAACCATCGGTTTCAAAAGGAAGTTATTCTAAATTGCGGGGAATCAGAGTATTTCTGTGATGACCTTTGTGGCAAAAAAGATAAATGTGTAATCAAAGAAAAAGTCTGTAGAGATTGTATTGGATCAACCGTTTATCTAACCCATGTTTTTGACCAAATTGGCAGATCCATTGTGGCATCTGATGAGGCCCAAATTGGAGATGTGCTTGAATTACTAAAAAGCAATCGCTTCTCCGTTATTAGCTCAAATTCAGTTTATAATATGGTTGATGGCATGGGGGATAAGAGTATTGAAAGGCGATTTGGCTCCCTTTGCCCCTCCGAAGAATATTCAAAACCAGTGGTTATTTTTGAAACGCAGGAAATCTCAGGCCTTTTAGGTCAACCCAAGCTAGTGGTTTGTAATAATGGAGAAAATACCAAGGTATTTCATATAGACCCAAATGGCGGAGTGGTAGTAGCCTTCTGAAAATTAATTCTAATTAGATTTTAACGCCATAAATTTCCTATAGCGCTCATGAAATTCATTTAATTCGGTAGGCGTTCTTAAAAAGCTAAATGTTCCCATTCTCATTTCAAGTTTAGTAAGCTCTAAAAGAAAATTGTTCTTGGCGATTACCACCCCTTCACGTGCCCTTAGGTAAAAATTTTGAGCGTCCAGAAGAAATAAGATATCAATTTTTCCGGTTTTATAGGAAAGCAGGATCAAATCTAAATTTGATTTGGAAGCGTTTTCGCGATCGATTTCATATTGAATTTGTTGGAAGGCGGTTCGTACCCCCACTATTTGGTCTCTAATTAATTTTTCTACTTGCTGATAAATATCACTTTTTAATGTTTGGGCCTGACTAAGTCTTTTAACCTCAGCGGATCTTTCTTGGAATTTATTAAAGCTTTCAAATAGGGGAAAAACTAATCTGATTCCTACCCTAAAATCCTGTTTTGGAATTGGAAGGTTTACAAAAGGAGCATTATCTCCAACCAGGAATGTATAATCAGAAAAAAGTTCAAATTTTGGGATATAAAAGGCCCGGTCTTTATTTAATAGGAGTCGGTCAGCAATTTTAACTTCTTGATCTACTTGTTTTAAAAGGGGATAGGCCTCCTTGGATTCCTCGATTACAAAATCTATATATTTTTCCAAAGTTTGAAGATCGCTGTATTTTGAGGGTAGATGGACATCCTCATCTACTAAAATGCCTTTTAAAATCTCATAATTTTCCAAAATATATTCTTTGGCAAGATCAGAATTGTTGATTAACCGGTTTAATTCATGAAGGGATGTTTTATATTCCAATTGGGAATCTGCAAGTTCTTTTTTATATTGAGAAACTTGGGACTCCCATCTAAAAACTTCAAATTTCGCACTTCTTCCTGTTTTAAAATTTAATTCGGCGATATGCAAATTTTCCACAGTAAGCGCGAGATTCTCTTCCCTAATTTTTACAATCGATGCAAGATTAAGAGTTAGCAGATATTTTATAACGGTGTTGGCAACCGTTTCAATTTTTACTTCTTCGCTTTTGTATTTGGTTTGATCTCTTACATAGGAGCTAACTGTATAATTAGTGAGAGTATCATCTGAAAAAATAAATTGTTTAGCAGTGAAGTCAAATCTGTTGATAGGTTTGTTGGTTCTGGTCAATAAATATCCTTCTGGATCCTTATATAGATCACTAGTTTCCATAAAATCTATTTGAGGAAAAAATTTGGTAAAGGCGGATTTGGCCATATATTCAGATTGCTCGTAAGCGAATATGCTGGATTGATAATTGAAATTCAAATTTAGCGCCTTGGACACAGCATCTTTTAAGGTAAGGGATCCTAGATTAAAGGTGGCAGTCCCGGCCCCTGGAGTTGATTGGGACAAGGTCAGGGTTTTAAAACTATAGGCCTTTAAAATCTCCTTGTTAGAGCTTATTTTTTTGAAAGAAAGAAACTTTCCTTCTAAACCTTCAATATTCCTGCCTTGTTGCAATTCCATCATGGATAAGGAAAGAACTCTGGCCAAACGCTCGTTAAAATTAGTTATTTCAGGAGCGATAAATACTCCATATTTAAAATCATCGGTGCCAGAGATGGAATATGATATAATTCCTTTTTCATTTACTAGTTTTTGAAAATCTGAAAAATTAGCAGGATTCCTAAAAGGTTCTGGAATATAAAAAACCATATCAATCCCATTTATCTTTTCGGGGTCGACGACATCCGTAGTTTTATAAAAATTTAGGGTAAATTCTTCTCCTAAGGCAACCTTAATTTGTTCCAAATATCCCTCTAAAATAGGCGAATCCTGACTAACCACCAAAATATTTTTTCCTGGGTTTATTTCCAAAAAGTGTGCTTTAACTTCTGATAAATTTGGATACAGCTTTAAGGCCGCCAAATTCTTTTTTTTGCTTTTGGTTCTATCAAAAAGATGGGTGGCTATTACGGGTTTTTCCAATTTGGGAGTTTCGGCGGAAATAAGTGAAGAAACAGGACCGATCGCTATGATTAAATTCAGGTTTTTAACAGTCATTATTTTTTGGAAATTTTCTTTAATTAAGGGGATTTCTCCATTACCGGCCAAAATATTTTTTGGGGATATTACTACTGCTTTGGGATTTTCTATTACAACTTGAAGATTTTTATTTATAAGATCCAGAATCGTTTTTGATTCCTCAAGAGATTTATCCAAAACAATTCCAACATCTAATGTTTTGGCAAATGCTCCATTTAAAATCAAAAATATTAAAAGGATCCTCACAAATTAGGCTCCAAATCCTTATAGGGAATTTTAAAAACCATTGTATAAACAATGGGAACCACAAAAAGGGTTAAGGCAGTGGCAACAAAAAGTCCTGCAATAACGGTTATGGCCATGTCCTTAAAAAAAACGTCGGTCAAAAGCGGGGTCATCCCAACTGCCGTGGAAGCCGCGGTCAAACAGACCGGACGGACCCTAGAAAGAGAGCTATCCAAAACCGCCATAAAGGGGTCCTTGCCTGATTTGATTTGATGTTCGAATTCTTCAATTAATATTATGGCATTTTTAATAAGCATCCCTGAAAGGGCCAAAATCCCCAAAAGGCACATAAATCCAAAAGAATTTCCGGTAATATAAAGTCCGTAAGAAACCCCGATTATGGCAAGGGGTAGACAGGCCCAAATTACAATGGCATGTCGCAAATCCAAAAATAACATGATGGTAAGGATAAACATGACCAAAGCACCCATGGGAACTGAGGCAAAAACCGCTTGGGTCCCTTTTTTGGACTCCTCATATTCGCCTCCCCACTCCAACCTATATCCGGGAGGGAAAGAAATTTTCTCCACCAAAGGTCTTACCACTTTGAAAATGGAATCCGCCAAAAATCCGGTTTCCGGATCGGCAAACACCTCGATGGTTTTTCTTCTGTCTCTTCTACCTATTAAATTATTTTCAAAATCCGTTTTAATAGAGGTAACCACCTGTCCCATATGGACAAATTCTTGGGTTGCTTCAGACCAAATTTGAATATTACCCGCAGTCCCTCCATCGCTCCTTTCAAGTTCTGGTGCCCTAAGGACAATTGGCACCATATTAATGCCCTCACGGTATAAACCCACTTCTTCCCCGGAAAAATTAATCGAGAGGGCCTGATTCAGATCATTTCTTGAAACTCCTGAGAATTTGGCCTTTTCCTGGGAATAATCAAATGTAAGTGTTTTGACTTTTTCCCTCCAGTCAGTGCGAATTCCGGTAGCGTTTGGCGCTTGTCTGTAAATTTTGATGATTTGATCCGCGATGGATCTTAGTACCTCAGGGTCTTTCCCTGAAACTCTTGCAACTATTTTTGCCTTGGGAGAAGGGCCAAGGTCCAATCTTTTAATTTTGGTCTGTGCCTGGGCATAATTTTTTTCCAAATAAGTTTTAAGATTTTTGGAAATAGATTGAATGTCCTCAGTGGTATTAGTTCGGATTAGAAACTGGGCATAGGAGGTATTGGGCGTTTCAGGGCTATAATTTAGCAAAAACCTAGAAAATCCTTTGCCTAAAGTAATAGCAACTTGCTTTACCCCTTTTTGCGATTCTATAAATTTTGAAATATTTAAAGCATCCTTTTTCACCGCGAGGATATCGGTTCCTTCCTGCCGATAATAATCTACAAAGAACATAGGTGTGGTCATGGCGGGAAAAAAGGACTTTTTAACAAATTTGAATACGAAGATACTGCTTAAAAGAATCAATAGAAGGGAGATAAGCACTATAAATTTTCTTTTCAGAAAATATTTAAGAGCATTTCTATAAACTTTAAAAAATCTACCTCCATAAGGGTCAAATTCTTTCCCAGTTGGTTTAATTTCTTTTTTATAAAGCGTAGATGCCATTAAAGGTGTAGTGGTAACCGCCAAAACCCAACTTATGGACAGGGAAATCAAAACTACCCAAAATAGATCCCCCGCATATTCTCCAGTGCTGTCTCTTGAAAGCCCAATGGGAGCAAAAGCAATCGCGGCTATAAGTGTGGCGACTAATATTGGAATTTGAGTGGCATCAACCACTTCGATTGCGGATTTTACTTTGTCTTCACCAGCGGAAATTTTAACCAGCATCCCTTCCGCCACCACAATTGCATCATCTACCAGCATTCCCAGAGCAATGATCAGTGCCCCCAGGGAAATACGGTGAAAGGCAATACCAAAAAGGTCCATACATAATGTTGTCCCTGCCATTATAAGCAGCAGGATGGAGCCAATGATAAGTCCCGATCTCCAACCCATAAAAATAAGAAGAAGGGTTAAAACAATCGCCACGGCTTCAATCAAATTTTTTCCAAAAAATTTTACTGACTTATCCACCTCTTTTGCTTGGTTGTAGATTGAAGTTAATTCCATCCCGGGAGGTTGGACCGCTTTTAATTTTAAAATTTCGGCCTGAATGAGCTTTTCAGTTTTTATGATATCAACACTGCTATCAATGGAAAGTCCTATTGTAAGTGAGGGAACTGAGTTTACGTATAATAAATTATTCGGGTGGGGTTCATACCCTCTGGTGATGGTTGCTACGTCTTTTAATTGAATAAGTCTTCCGGCGGAAGAAGAGACCACCAAATTTCCGATATCCTCTACCGAATTGAATGCGCCTGTAACTTCAGACCTTATATATTCATCGCCTAAATTGAATTTTCCTGTAGGAGTCACAAAATTATGCGCTTTCAGGATGGATTGGAAATGTTTTGGCGCAACCCCTAAATTTTTCATTTTGGCCTGGCTAACTTCAACGAATATTTTTTCCTGCTGATTTCCCTCAATGCTTACTTTTTTAACCCCGGGAACCAAAAAAATTTCTCTTTTCACAATATCTGCAAAATCTTTTAGCTCCTTATAGGAATATTCTGATCCCTTTAAACCGTAGAATATCCCATAAACATCCCCAAAATCATCGGACACAATTGGTGGTTTGACCCCCATTGGGAGCTTGGGATAGGTATCATTTATTTTTTTTCTAACCTCATCCCAAATTTGGGGCAGGTCTTTTTTTCTGTATTTAGAAAGGGCCCTGAAAGTTATTTCGGTCAGCCCTGGACCGGTCATGGAAGTTATTCTATCGACATAAGGTAACTCTTGAAGTGCGGTTTCGACGGGATAAGTGACCTCATCTTCCATCTCTTTGGCAGAAGCACCGGGATAGGAGAGAAATATTTTCGCTTCTTTAATAACAAATTCAGGATCCTCTAATTTTGGAAGACGTCCAAAACCCAGGATTCCCCCAACCACCATAAGAATCATAAAGAACCATGTTAGGGATTTTTTTTTGATTGAAATTTCTACTAATTTCATCAGAGTCCGCCTGTTTCTTCCAAAAATTCAACCTTGTCACCTTCCTGAATCAAATTTGCCCCAGCGGTTATCACCCGCTCCCCTTCTTTTAAACCGGCCGTAATTTCAATTTCTGAACCGCTTATATTGGCAACAGTGACAATTCTCTTCTTCGCTACAAAATCTTTCGGATCCACTACCCAAACAAATTTATTTTTCTGGTTATCCGCCAGAATAGAAATGGAGGGTAAAAATATTGGAGATATGGAAGACTCTAAAGAGGCAATGCTCACATGAACACTAACCGTCATACCAGGGAGTAGAGTTATTTCCGGATTGATATCGATTAGGAAAACTCCCTCAAAGGATCTGGTTTTTGGATCCACTTCCCCGGAAAGCTCCTTAAAGGATAAATTCATTTTTATATCAGGGCGATCCATAAGGGACGCAAAGGCGGTGATTTTTCTTTGTTTGGGTAATGTTGCGAGGTGGGACTCTGGAACATTGATTGCAATCTCCATTTGAGCTGGATCATAGAACCTAATTATCTCCTGATTCGCTTTCACTTCCTCAAAATTCTTAACAAATATTTTTGCTATTTTTCCATCGAAGGGTGCCTTCATGGTGGTATTGGTAAAATCTTTTCGGACTTTTTCCATCTCTGATCTTTTGGAAACATAATTTGCCTTGGTGGAATCAAACTCGGACTTGGAGATTGCTTCCGATGCCCAAAGGATTTTTGCCCGGTCAAATTCTGCCTTGGCGGTTTCAAAAGATGCCTTGGCCTTTTCCAAATTAAGTTTGTAGTCGGTCACCTCAATTGAGGCCAATGTTTCGCCTTTTTTGACAACTTCACCCTCTTTCCTATTGGAGGTAATAATTTTTCCAGGGATATCAAAGGACAGAGTGGACCGATGAACAGCACGGATTTCACCAGGATAAACTAGCTTCTTGATGCCTCCCCCATGCTTGACAGTCACAGTCTTCACTTTATAGATTGGTCTTTTTATAATTTCTTCTTTTTTGGAACAAGAGACCAAAATAGGGATTAATAAAAAGAATGTTTTAATTCTCATAAGGGCGCCCAAAAAAAGTTATATTATTGATGATAAATTAATTGCGTTTTTTAAAATAACCTGAAAAAAAATTCCTCCAATATGAACATTTATTCCCCTTCCATAATTAGTTTTATCTCCCTTTTAAAAAAATACTCTATCGAAATCCTAGGTAATGAAATGGGACTTAAGATTCGGGGGAAGAGATTTGGATTCCGTGGCCTCTTATACCCTGTAAATATTGTGGTTTTTGAAAGAAAGAATTTTTTAGGCCACTTTGATTCCTCTTCTCTGTTAATTTCAATAAATAAATTGCTCATGTATTCAGCAAAAACCGAGGTAATTAAAAATGTCTTAAGACATGAACTTGCTCATTACTTATGTTTTTTAGAATATCAAAATCAAGTTGAACCCCATGGGATGGAATTTAGAGAAATCTGCCAAAGATTTAATTGGAATAAGGAAATCTTTGGAGCATCCTTCAATGTAATTTCTGAAAATGAAAAAATAGAAGGCGATCTTCCTTCCGAGCGAGTAATTGAGAAGGTCAAAAAACTGATTTCACTCTCCCAGAGTTCAAATGCCAACGAAGCGGAATTGGCCATGATCAAGGCCAATAATCTTATTCTGGCACACAATTTAGAAAGACTAGATCAAAAACCAGATGAATTTACCTATTTAGAAAGAGTTCTTTCCGGAAAAAAGGCCACTGGAAAAACCAGAGCAATTTATGAAATTTTAAAGGAATTTTTTGTCTATCCTGTTTTTAATTATGGCCGAGAAGGATTTTACCTTGAGGTAATTGGAACCAAAGAAAATGTGGAAGTAGCAGACTATGTGGCAAATTTTTTAGACCTTGAACTTGAAAAAATTTGGGGCCTGCAAACCATCAAAGGAGTTTCCTTAAAAAATTCTTTTATGGAAGGTCTGGCAGAGGGTTTTATAAAAAAATTGAAACAGGAAAAGGTGGGTCATTTTTCTGGGAACTTTTTAATTAAAATAGAAGAGGATTTGAACCAAAGGGCCAGATTGGTTTATCCACGCCTTTCCAAAAAGACCCTAATCAGAGGTTTAGATTGCGAAAAAGCAAAAAATTTGGGAAGAAAAGAGGGAGTTAACTTAAAGATAAGAAATGGAATCTCAAATAAAGAACGCCGTCTTATTTCGGGGTAAAAATGAAAAAAAGATATTTCTGGATGTTTATGGGTTCCTCGATTTTGGGGTTAGCAGTTTTATTGGGAGCTTTCGGGGCCCATGGTCTTAAAAAAATATTAACTCCAGAATTACTGGAGACCTATAAAACCGGAGTTCAATATCAATTTCTCCATGGCCTTGCCATTTTGATAGTGGCAAACCTACCTAAGGAAATTGATTTTAAATATGTTAACCTGTTGTTTTTACTGGGGATTGTGCTTTTTTGTGGAAACTGTTATCTATACTCTTTTACGCAATTAAAAACCTTTGCCATGATCGTACCTATCGGTGGAATTTCTTTTGTTGGCGCTTGGTTGTTAATGGCAATTAAGTTTGCAAGATTATTAAAGGATCTCTAGATGTCTGAAGTAGTTATCTCTGGGACTGGTTATTATATTCCAAAATATAAAATTACAAACGAGGAAATCGTTAACTCCTTTAATACCCACATTAGAAATTTCAATAAAAATAATCCCGATAAAGAACCCTTAAGCGAATCCTCTGTGGAATTTATTGAGAGGGCATCGGGAATAAAAAATCGCTACGTTATAGAAAAAGAAGGGATATTAGATCCCAATAGAATGAAACCTCATTTTCCCATAAGAAACGATGAGGAAATGTCTCTACAATGTGAGATGGCCGTTGAAGCTGCCAAAGCGGCTTTGGCCCAGGCAAATAGATCCCCAGAAGAGGTGGATTGCTTGATAATTTCCTGTTCAGCTTTTCAAAGAAACTACCCTGCCATTTCTACGGAAGTTCAAAAATTTCTTGGAACCAAGGGCTTTGCTTTTGATATGAGCATTGCTTGCAGCTCGGGAATATTTGGGATTTTTAATGCCTATAATACCGTAAAAAGCGGACATGCCAAAGTTGCTTTGGTTATTTCTCCCGAAATCAACTCCGGCCATATTGATTTTAGGGACAGAGAAACCCATTTTATTTTTGGAGATGCGGCAGGTGCTGTAGTTATTGAACCAAAAGAATCCGCGATATCAGATAATCTTTTTGAAATTCTTGGCCTAAAACTTTTCACCACTTTCTCCAATAATATAAGGTCAAATTTTGGTTACCTTAATCGTTGCGAGGATAATGAGGGTGGCAGGGATAAACTTTGCATCCAAAAAGGAAAAAGGGTTTTTAAAGAGGTTGTCCCAGTTGCAGTTTCTTTAATAAATGAACATTTAACTGAGATGAATATCCCCGTTGAAAAAATAAAAAGATTTTGGCTCCACCAAGCAAACGGTCCCATGAATCAACTTATTTTGAAATATCTTCTGGGCAGAGAATCAAACCAGGAAGAGGCGCCTTTAATTTTAGATGAATATGCAAACACCAGTTCCGCTGGAGTAATTATCGCATTTAATAAATATCAAAACGGATTTTTACCTGGAGATTTGGGACTTATAAGCGCTTTCGGTGCCGGATATTCCGCTGGGTGTTTTACAGTTCGCAAAACCTAATCTTTTAGACTATCCATTAATTTTTCAAAATCTTTTCTAAACTTAGGATCTTTTTCGGTGGCCATTTCTCTTTTGGTTTTTTCATCACTTTTATCATATTCTTTTCTTTCTTTTTGGGATTTCTCAACCGTTTTCTCGGCCTCATCAATTGCTCGGGATTCATCCTCTTCCAATAACACTTTGGAAAACGAGGGATTGGAAAAGGAGATAACCAATAAAAAAAGTAATGTTTTTTTCATCATATTGTCCAAATTATAACTCCTTTTCTGATTTTTTTAAATTTTCTTTAAAATTTATCCCAAGAAAGGGTTTCGATATGGGTCTTTAGTTGGCCTAGGGTTTTGAATTTATTGTAAATCAAGGTTCTTTTTTGCCCTAAGATTATTCCCTTCACTTCTTTTGGTAAGGAGGCGTAATATTTTGCTCCACCTAGGGATTCATAAAATATACCAATAAGTTTCATTAAATCCTCAGTTTGATTTTCTTTGCTTCCACCATCCCAAAAAAATAAATCCAGAATTTTAAGATCAAAACCAAGGCCATACCGCTCTATTATTACATTACCGCTATGAAGATCTCCGTGATACTCCTTTAAATTATGGATATCATCTAATCCCTTGGCCAAAGAATGAAGAAGATGAAGTGCTTGAAATGGAGAAAGTCTTTTTTCCTTTTGACGACCTAAAAAATCCTCCAAAGGAATTCCATTTACATATTCCGAAACCAAAAAAGTTATTGGCACTCCCTTAAAAAGAATTTTTCCTTGGGTCAAATATTGAATTAAAATTTTACAACTGCGAAGCTTATGTAATTTTTGAGCATAAAGTCTGGCGGATTTATTACCCACATTTCGGTGGGGGTAAAAAAATTTTGCGGCCCTTTCAATTCCGGTTAAAGTCTCTTTTATTTGATAGACTTCCCCTTCCCAACCCCAACCGAGTTTTTTAACAATCCGGTATTTAGAGGAAACCTCCATGCCAGATGGAAAATCGAAAGAATTTATTTTTTTTCTGGATTTCATTAGGGCCCCAAATTTTTAGGCCCCTCTTCTTAACATAGAAAAATGAGATTATTTATTTCTTTTATTTGGCCCAAAGACCCATTTGTGCTGTTGCCCAATAACTCTAAATGGCCCGCCCAGGTGTTCATTCATTTCCAAGACTTTTACAAATCTTTCCATGGGGAACTGCTCCATTGGGTTATAGGCCGGAGTTAGGCACCAGGGGAAATCAATTTGGGAAAAGGTCTGATAGGCCTCAAAAGTAGCATTGAAGTCTTCCTCGGTTTCAATCACGGCCTTAATTTGGAATTTGCCGGGAAATTCAACCCTCATTCTTTGAATTAACTCTATGGGGGTTTTGACTCCAGTTGATGGAGTTTTAAAATCAAAGCTAATAAAATCAACTAATTGGAATATTTCAGGCACCAAAATATTTCCAGCTGCCTCGATATTGATATAATATCCTTCTGATTTCAAAGACTTACACAAAGATAAGACGGATTCATGGTGGATTGGATCTAGAGGATCTCCACCGGTAATTGAGATAGTTTTAATCTGGGTAGATATGACTTTAATCGCCCCTAAAACATCTCCTAAAGTGTATTCCTGGCCTTTAAATGCCCAAGTTTCCTTAGAGTCACAGTTTCTACAAGCTACTTTACAGCCTTGAAAACGGACGAATATCTGGGGTCTTCCTACAAAGATCCCTTCCCCTTCTGTGGCCTGATATATTGAATGAATTAACATAGCGTTAACCTTATACTTCTAAATTGAAAAAAAATCTTCACTAAAGGGAAATTTTTCAAGGAAAATGGACTTATATGGATTTTCAAGAACTTTACCAAAATATCCTTAAAGACTTAGAACAAGATATAAGGCCCCAGGTAAAGCTCCTAAAAAATGATATTTCCGAGCTGGTTGTCATTTGGGAAGCACTACTTTTAAATTGGAGCAAAGAAAAGGAGCCTGAGCTAAAGAAGATTTTATGTATTGCAGATCATAGCCAAACCCTTTCAAGAGACTTCACAGGACCTATAATCCAAACTCTTAATTTGTCATTGCCTAGTGAATTAACCATTTACACGTTGGCCTCAGCTCAAAAACATATTATAACCAAATGCGCTTTGGATGGAGTACCTCTTCCTTCAGACTTTGTGGAAGTTTTAAAAAAACTCCTTGATTCAAAAGATCCAGAAATTTTTGAATGGGTTTTAAGATTAATCGAGTCAATGGGTAATCAAAGCTTAAAATTTAAAGATGCAGTTTTGAAAAAAAAACCATCATTTTTTTCCATTTTTAATGCTCACATGAGGGCGGCCATTGAAATTATGGAAATGTTAAAAAGGAGATGGGGATGAAAAAAAAAATTTTAAATCCAGAATTCTTCTATAAAAAATTAAAGGCGGCTAACTGGGAAGGACAAATTCCCGTTTACGCTAATAAGCATCAGGAAATTAAAATTCAATTGAGGGCAAATGACGGAGTCGAACCAGGAATTTTTAAACCAGATCCACTTATACCAGGTGGATGGATTGCGCACCCTCAAACTATTAATGCCGTAAGAAAAGATATTTTTTTGGGTGATGAAGATTTTGAGGAACTTGAAATTTTATACCAATGCATTGGTTGTAAAAAAACTATCGATCTTCAATTCTGGATTCGCTGTCCCTATTGCGATAAAATAATTCCTGATCATTTTGAGAAAATATCCTGTAATTAAATGTTAGCATTTTATAAACTTCCATCTATTTACGTAATATCAGTTTTATAAGTACATTTCTAAGACAGTTTTTTTTGTTTTATTGCTGGATGAACGTCAAGGAGAGGGTGTTTATAATGAATCAAAATGAATTTGACTTCCAAATTAGTGAAGCATTACTTGAGAAAAGAAAAAAAGAATTGCTATCTGGTAAAAAAATCCCAAAAAATCAATTTTTAAATCAATCTAAGCTGACCATGATTCTTCAAAAATTATTGGAAGAAAGAGAAAAAATTCTGCAAACCGAAAATGATACAAACCGCTATTGCTTAGATAAGAACGAGCTAGCTGATCCACTTGATGAAGCTGCAATAAATATTCAGGCTTCTCAAGAACTTCGCATGAGAAACAGGACCGTTTTTTATCTTAAAAAGATAAATAAGAGCCTTGATAGAATCCTAGGTGGAAACTACGGGGAATGTGAGGAATGCGAGGGAGAGATCAATTTCGAAAGATTACTTGCAAGGCCTACTGCAGAACTTTGCATCAACTGCAAAGAAGAAGCAGAACTAAATGAAAAAAATAATATTTTTGGTAAAAAATCAAAATCCCTAGGCAAAGCACTTCACGATATAGGAAAACCCTAAAACAAAGTGGAAGAAATTATTGAAGAAATCGTCGATACCTTTTATGAAAAGGCCGTAAAAGATATCCTAATCGGCTATCATTTTAGGAAAATCCAAAAGGGAGATAATCTTGTTCCTTCCCTGTCAGATTTCGCTCACCATTTACCAAGAATAAAAATTTTTTGGAAATCCCAACTTATAAAAGATTTTAAAAGTAGTGAAAAATTTAATTTAAAGGAAAGTCATAAACCGCTTAAAATTAGAAAAGGCGAGTTAGATAGGTTTATTTTACTTTTTAACAAGACTCTGGATGTTTTTGAATCAAAAGACATTAACTTAATTAAAGATTGGAGGTCAAAACTTCAATTTTTTAAATCCCAATTTCATAAATTTTAGGGAAATTTATCTACCTTTTGAGCTTTGAAAACTTCTTTTACAAAATCTACTAAAGTTGGTTCACCGGCCACACCATCCATAACCCATCGGTCAAAATAATATTCTCGCATAATAAAGGCCATTTTTTTGGCCTGTCCTTCTTTAGCAAAGTTGGCCATGGAAAATTTTACTTTTCCCACCCTTGCCAAAACCACAAATAAACACCCAGAATTTTCTCCATAATCTACACAGGTTTTAAATTTATCTTCCTCTTTTCTGGCAAAATTTATATCAAATTTAATATCGTGGAACTTTGCATATTCAAACTCGGAATCTTGCCAGCCTACTTTTCTCCATTCCTTTTCTTCCCAAGGCCTAACCGTTTCGGAGACAAGGCGAATACTTTCTACTCGACTTTCACGCGTACAAGATGCCAATACGAGTAATATTAGTCCCAATCTTCTCCAATCCATGGGTTAATTATTGCATCTTTTTGATATTTTGTGTTAATTCAAGGATACAATTTATCCGAAAGGCCCCTATGAAAGAAATTAATGAGCATTTTAAATTTGAATTAATTCATCAGGATAAAAATTCAAATGCCCGGGTAACTAAAATAACCACTCCTCATGGTGAGATAAATACTCCGGTTTTTATGCCGGTAGGTACCCATGGAACCGTAAAGGCACTCTCTCCTCGGGATTTAAAAGCTGAAAATTTTGAAATTATTCTTTCCAATACCTACCATCTATATTTGACTCCTGGACCTGAACTTATCAAAAAAGCAGGTGGCCTTCATAAGTTTATGAACTGGGATGGCCCAATTTTAACTGACTCCGGGGGCTTCCAAGTGTTTTCCCTTCAAAAAAAATCAATTACTGAGGAAGGGGCCCAATTTAAGGATATGCAAGGAAAAACCATTCTCCTTACTCCAGAAAATAGTATTCAAATTCAGCAAGACTTAGGCTCAGATATCATGATGGCCTTTGATGAATGTATTCCCTATCCTGCAACTGAAGATTATGTAAAAAAATCCATAGAGCGAACTCACCGTTGGCTTGATCGCTGTATTAAATCCTGGACCAATCCCAAGCAGGCGCTTTTCGGAATAATCCAAGGGTCAAACTTTGATCGTTTAAGAAAAAAATGTGTTGAAGAGGTTTGCTCCAGAGAACTTCCAGGATATGCCATCGGAGGAGTATCCGTTGGCGAGGGCACGGACTTAATGGAAAAAGTTGTTTCATATACCGCCCCTCTCATGCCCAAAAATAAACCCCGATATGTTATGGGAGTGGGAAATCCAGAAGATCTGCTTATGATCTGGGAACATGGAGTGGATATGAGCGATTGTATTATTCCCACAAAATTTGCCAGAGGCGGGACCCTATTCACCAATCGTGGAAAAATTAGGATTGGGCATAGGGATTATAGAAGAGACTTCTACCCGGTGGACCCTAACTGTCCTTGTTATACCTGTAAAAACTTTTCAAGGGCATATCTAAAACATTTATTTGATTCAAATGAAATATTGGGAACCATCTTGGCCTCCCTTCACAATATAGCCTTTTATAAAAATATCGCAGATCGGGCCAGAGCGGCCATTTTAGAAAATAATTACCTGGGTTTTAAAAAAGATTTCTTAAAAAACTACAAAGGCAGTTAAACGGATTCAATTGCATTTGAAATTATTTTGGTTAGTTTTTCCAAATCTTCATATTTTATATTGTGAAAAAGCGAAATTCTAAATTGATTTCGATTTAATTTTCTATAAGCATCAATCCCAAATGCCACTTTTTCCTTTTCTAATTTGGCAATTAAACCATCTACTGGGTAAGCATCGGAGACGTCTATGGTCGCCACAGCTACCGATCGATATTTCTGATCTTTCACATAGCAGGAAAGATAATCTTTTTCTTCTGCCCAAGAATAAAGTAGCTCGGCCTTTCTTTTGGCCTGTCTTACCACTTCATCATAGCCTAGCTGATTCATAAGTTTGACCTGTTCATCCATTAAAAATATGGTGGCCAAAGATGGGGTGTTATAGGTTTGATTTTTTTCAGAATTGGAAATGGCCTCACTCCATCTCATAATAATTGGAATATATCTATCTTCTCTATTTTGAATTTCGGCAGCTCTTTTAAGGGCTTTTGGAGACATAATTGCAACGAAAAGTCCTCCATCGCTAGCAAAAACCTTTTGAGGAGAGAAGAAAAAAATGTCTGTCTTTGAAACATCACAAGGTACTTGTCCAGCCCCAGAAGTTGCATCTACGGCCAAAAGTGTTTGTTCACCAACTTTAGGAAGGGACGAAAGTTGAACTCCGGTGGAGGTTTCATTTAAGGTTACGCAAATCATATCTGCGCCTTCCACCATTTTTCCATCGATTCCCTCACCATATGGAACTGATATTTTTTCGGTTTTGATCTGCGGAATATTTGCAGCTGCTTCATACCATTTTTCAGAAAACTCACCACAGGTAAAGTGTACAGTTTTTTTATCGGCCAATCCCAGCTCTAACATATCAAAAAGTAAGGTGGCCCCGCCGTTTCCAAGAACAACCAAATAATCTGATGGAACATTAAAATATTTTTTTAATCCATCTTGGAGGCTTTTAACCACATTTTTTACAGCTGGTTTTCTATGGCTCGTTCCTAAAAAGTTAGTTCCAGTTTTTAAAAGTTTTTCTACATGGGAAACTGGAATTAGAGATGGACCGCATCCAAAACGAGGATCTGAAGGAAAAAGTTCTTTGGGTATATTAAAATTTTCAAACATGGTGGACCCCTTGGTTTGGCAGGACAATACAATGTTTCGACCAAATTTACTATATTTTAGCGGTGTATCAGTTTAGAAAATGATTTTCCTCTCACCACATAATTTTCAAATTGGTCAAAGGACGGAAATGCCGGAGAAAACAACAAAATCCCCTTAAAATCCTTATCCTTTTTTACCTGTTCAATGGCCTGTTCAATGGTTAGGGATTTCTCATTTGGGATTTGATCTTTTAATTCCTGGGCCAACATTTCGGTAGTTTGGCCTATTAAAAAAATCTTTTTAACATATTTTTTAAGTTCTGGAATCTGGCCGGTGATAGAATCTCCAATACCCCTGTTTTGCCCGCCAAGTATTAAATAAATTGGGACTTTTTTTTCGCTTAATGACTTTAAGGCGGTTAAAGTTGCATCGTAATTGGTGCTTTTGGCATCATTAAAAACTTCAAAGGCAAATTTAGTGTCTTCCTTTTGAAGCCTAAAATCTACACCCTTAAAATTTTCCATTCCTGATTTTGCCTTAACCGGATCTATCCCCAAGGATTTCAAAATCTTAAAACAAAAATAAAGATTTATTAGATTATGATTTCCAATTAATTGAAATTTTGAAAGATCCCAAAAGGATTCCATCTCAGAAATTTTCCTTGAATCAACTTCAACTAACTTTGATGGCAAAGATTTGGCCCATTTAACCAATAAATCATCACTGGTTGGAACTATTAAAAAATCTTCTCCAGTTAAATTTCTTGCGATATTTTCCTTGGCCTCACGATATTCCTTAAAGGTTTTATATCTTTCTCCATGATTTTGGGTAACATTTAAAATCGCCGCTACATGAGGTTTAAAGGATTCAATTTGTTCAAGTTGAAAACTTGAAATTTCCAAAACAGCAAAATCATAATTTTCTTGGTTAAAAGAAATATCGCAATAAGGTATCCCAATATTTCCCCCAACGAAAACCTTAAGGCCTGCTGAAGATAAAAGCTCTCCTAACATGGAAACCGTAGTGGTCTTACCGTTGGTACCTGTTAGGGCAATTACAGGGACTTTGGAAAAATGAAAACCAAGCTCTATCTCTGACCAAATGGGAACTAAACCTTTGGCCTTGCTTAAACATTCATTTGTATTAGGAATGCCAGGACTTAAAATAATAATGTCTGAGTTGGAAAAAATCTCAGCTGCCTTGGGGTCATTTTCATCGAAACAATTATCTATGGGAATAAACTTGTTTATGGAAGGATACCAATTCTTTGGATCGCCCTTGGAAACGGCAAAGATTTTTGCCTTCTCTCTGGAGAGAAGCCTGAGTGCCGAAATTCCAGATTTCCCCATCCCGTAAACCGCTACTTTTTTATCGGATAAATTCAAGGTGGTTCCTTTTCCTTTTAAAAATAGGTATAGACTACACCAATGAATTTAACAGATCATTTCCAAAAAACCAGAGACTTTTTAGAGCGGTATCGGCCATTTTGGTATGATGAAATCCTAAATTTTTATCCCCAAACCTTGGATGCTTATCCCCAACCCTGGATAAAAACCCTAGATTCCCTTAGTTCACAGGAACTTTGGGAGCTTGATTCCAAAACTAATTACTCCTTTTTAAAAAATACCCCTGTCTTTGACTTTATCCAGGAAGCAGAAGAACTCTCTTCCTTTCTTCTGGTAA
>Ga0180061_1000009_pt1 | contig 64720 bp, 67 predicted proteins | sample EasRivT27_16_10D_FD_121769 | JGI IMG/M metagenome (GOLD analysis project Ga0180061, IMG submission 121769) | Soil microbial communities from meander-bound floodplain in the East River, Colorado, USA - East River metaG ERMLIBT27_16_10D | ecosystem: Environmental > Terrestrial > Soil > Floodplain ...
CATAAAGATTTCAAGTCAATTGAAGCGGCCATTGAAAGAGCTAAAACCTTTATGAGTGAGGGTGAATATGGAATTGATGGTTTAGTTTTCACCATCAATGATCTTGAAACCCAGGATCAGATGGGTGTTACTTCCCATCATCCCCGTTATAAAATAGCTTTCAAATTCCAAAGCCAATCCGCCAAAACCAAGATCAAAGAAATCATTTGGTCAGTTTCCAGAAATGGAATATTAACTCCGGTGGGGTTTATCGAACCAGTAGAATTGTCAGGGGCCAAAATTTCCCGGGTAACCTTTCATAATTATGGATTGGTTAAACAATACGAACTCAAAGCGGGCGATGAAATTGAAATAATAAGATCAGGTGAGGTTATTCCAAAATTTATTGCCCTAATTAAATCCTCAAAACATAAATTTGAAATTCCCACACGCTGTCCCAGTTGCGAAAGTAAAGTGATAATTGATGATATTAGGCTTTATTGCTCCAATCCCGATTGCCCAGGAAAAAACAAAGAGATTATATTAAATTTTATTCAAAAAATTGGTATTGAGGATCTATCCTCAAAAAGATTAGATGAGCTAATTACCGCAAAATTAGTTAAAAATATTCCAGATCTTTATCGCCTCAAAAAGGAAGATCTTTTGGAACTTGATAAAGTCCAGGATGTTCTGGCCACAAAGTTAATTAAGACCATAGAGGCTTCCAAAAAAGTGGATCTTATCACCTTTTTATCTGCCTTAGGGATTTCTGGAGGTGCTTATAACAAGTGTGAAAAAGTGGTACATAATGGATTTAATACCCTTGATAAAATCAAAAAAATCACTCCGGAAAAGTTGATGCAAATTGAATCCTTCGCAGAAAAATCCTCCGAGGAATTTTATAATAGCCTCAAAGAGAAATTCTCTTTAATTGATAAACTGGTGGACTTGGGTTTTAAATTTGAAAAAGTAAAAGAAGTCCATACACCCATTTCGGGGAAAAAAATCTGTATCACTGGAGCACTTTCTGAGAAACGCTCGATTGTTGAGGGAAAAATTAGAGAGTTTGGAGGTATTGTAGTTACTTCTGTATCCGAAAATACCGACTATTTGTTAACTAATGAAAAGGAATCTGACTCTTCAAAGTTTGTTAAGGCCAAGAAGTTAAAGATCCCCTTAATTACCGAGGCGGACTTTTTCAAACTTATTTCCTAGGAATAAAGTTTTTTTATTAGATCCTTCCATTGAACGGTTTTACGTTGGTAGTAGTCACGCAAATGGGAAAGGGCGGAAAATTCCATATCCTTTTCCCAAAGAGAATGAATTTTTTCAAAGGTTAGAATTTTAGCGCCGATTCCTGCTGCAAGGGCCGCTCCATATCCCGTGGTTTCTACAACTTTTGGTCGAATAATTTTTAGATTGGATACGGTCGCCTGGATGGACATTAAAAGATTATTGTTAACCGCTCCGCCGTCTACGTTAAGTTCTGTGATATCAAGAGAAGCGTCTTTCCTCATGGCCTCAACTACATCATTTATCGAAAAAGCGATTCCATCTAAACAAGCATGTGCCAAATGGGATTCTTTTGTATCTCTGGTTAATCCGATAATTGCGCCTTTAGCATTTGAATTCCAATAGGGAGATCCAATTCCTGTGAAAAATGGGAAGAATAAAATATGTTCCATTTCTTGATGATGCTTTACTCCGAGTGCCAATTCCTCCACTTCGGAGCTTTTGGAAATTATTTTTAAATTATCCCGAAGCCATTGGACTGCTGCTCCTGCAATATAACAACTACCCTCAAGAGCATAAACGGCTTTGCCTTCATTCTTAAAGGCAACGGTAGATAAAAGACCATACTTTGATTTTTTTATGTCATGTCCGGTATTTAAAAGTAAAAAGGCCCCTGTCCCATAAGTGCATTTCATCTGACCCGGTAAAAATCCAGCTTGTCCAAAAAGGGCGGCTTGCTGATCGCCCAAAATTCCAGTGATTGGTATTCCATCCGGTAGGAAAGATAAACCCTTGGTTTTTCCAAAGGATCCAAAGGAATCCATTATTTTTGGAAGGCAGGAAATATCTACTTTGAAGAAATCTAGAAGTTCCCCGTCCCATTTACAGGTTTTTAAATCCATCAGGAGGGTTCTAGATGCATTGGATGCCTCAGTAAAAAAGGATTCGCATCCAGAAAGTTTAAAAAGCAAGAAGGTATCAATGGTTCCAAATTTTAAATTTTTTTCTTGGTAGGCCTTTTTAACCTTTTCATTATTTTCCAAAAGCCATTTCATTTTGGTGGCAGAAAAATAGGGATCTAAAGGCAGGCCGGTTTTTTCTCTTAAAAAGTTTTCCTTATCTTTGTTTGAATTACAAAATTCTGCAGTCCTTCGATCCTGCCATACAATGGCATTGGAAAGGGGTACCCCTGATTTATCAAAAGCACAGGTTGTCTCCCGCTGATTGGTAATACCAATCGCTAAGATTTCAGGTCCTGTGATATTATTTCTTTCTAAAAGGGTTTTGGTGGTTTTTTCTACGGTGTTCCAAATGTCGTTTAAATTATGTTCCACCCAACCAGGTTTTGGGTATATCTGTTGATATTCCTGATTTATTTTATCCACAATTTTAAAATTTTTTGATTCGATAATTAGACAAGTAGTCCCGGTGGTTCCTTGGTCGTAAGAAAGAATATATCCCATAACAAATCTCTGTTTTTTAGGGTTTTATTATGGAATTTATCGAACTTCAATATTTGTTTCGCTTGGCATGCTGATAAAATAAACTAGCGCTCTCCACCTTTTTGCTATTTGCCCATTAAGCCCTGCTGAAAGACCAATAGAAAGACTTAGCACTATGGTCAAGAGTAAGATAAACTCTAAAATTGTTTGTCCGGAGTCATTTAGGTCAATTTCTTCCTTATTCATAATTTCAATTTTTTTAGATTTATCCTGTATATAATTATAAAGTTACTGAAAACTTCAAACAATGAAGAAATTTTTGCCAATTTTTATTTTTATTTTAGGGATTAGTGGTTATCTAATCGGGAAAACCTATTTTGAAAAAAACGATGGGAAAATTGAATTTCCCCTTATATCCAAATACATTTTAAAAAAATATGAATCTGATTTTAAAACCTTAAATCTAACTACGATAGATGATCAAAAAATCAGTTTTGTCCCCTCAGAGGCCCCAATAGTCATTTTAAATTTTTGGGCGCCCTGGTGCGGTCCCTGCTTAGATGAATTTCCATCTTTAATATCCCTGCGAAAAAAATTTTCGCCGAAAGAGGTTTTAATCATTGGTATTATTATGGATGAGGAAAATTCGCAGGAAGAACTGAAAAAGACGATTGAGGACCACGGCTTAAATTTCCCTAATGTATTTGATAAATCTGGCATGATTTATAACCTCTTTAATATATCTTCAATTCCAGCTACTATTATTTTTCACCAGGGAAAAATTTTAGATTTTAAAAGAGGTGAAAAGGATTTCGAGGCCATTGAATTTATCGAAACTTTGGAAAAATTGCTTAACAAGAATATTGCAATTAACAATTAAATTATGAAAATAAAAATTGAAGCCTTAGAAATTTCTTATTCAGTAACAGGCCCCGAAAATGGACCTTCCATTGTCCTAATCCATGGTTTTCCCTTTAGCCAGGAAATGTGGATTCCCCAAGTTGAACTTTTACAAAAACGTTTTAAGGTGATCACCTATGATTTGCGGGGTCACGGAAAAAGTGATGTTGGAGAAGGCCAATATTTTATGGAATATTTCGTGGATGACCTTCTTGCTCTTTTGGATCATTTAAAAATATCCTCTACTATCGTCTGTGGGTTTTCCATGGGCGGCTATATTGCACTTAGGGCAATGGAAAAAAATCCCCAAAAATTTAAAGGTTTAATTCTTGCAGACACCAAATCCGAAGCTGATTCAAATGAAGCAAAAATAAAAAGATCCGAAGGTCTAAAAGTAATAAAATCCAAGGGAGCAGAAGTTTTTGGAGAAGGATTTTTAAAAGGGGCGCTTACACCTGAGACATTTAGTGGGAACCCCGAATTAGTTGAAAAACTTAAAGCGATGATTAAGGCCAACAATCCTCTAGGAATTGGAGGGGCGTTACTTGCCCTTGCCACAAGAACGGATACTACGGCGGCCCTATCAAAAATTTCCGTTCCAACACTTATTTTGGTTGGAGAAAAAGACACCATAACTCCACCTTCCGCTTCGCAGATGATGAAAGAAAAAATCCCAGGATCCAAACTTGAAATTATTCAAAAGGCCGGACATCTTAGTAATTTGGAAAACTCAAAAGATTTTAACCAAAAGTTGGATGAGTTTTTGGGGAAATTCTAATTAAAATGGTTTGTATCCTGCAAGATATACTGCTATTCCGCCAAGAAAAATGGTTAATCCCCAAAATGGCCTTGCCAGATTTGGCTTTCTAATCAGAACACCAATCATAATTGCAAAAATAAACCAAATCCCAAGTTTTCCAATGGCCCAACCAGGAATAGATCCATGACTGACTCCAATTCGAGCGAGAAGGCCAAAACCGCCAATCAAAGCAAGTAATAATCCAATTCCATGAGTAATAGACACACGTTTTCGGGAGTCTTTTCCTCCCCCGTTAATTGCATTGACGGTTATTCCACCGAGGGAAAGAAAAATCATAAGTACCCCAAGGAGATGAACTATTTTATAAATTGGATAAGATATCAAAGTATTTTTTTTCCTTTTTTTAATCAAAAATTTCAGAAAGAAATGATTTTCTTCTCTTATGGGAATATTTTTTATAATCATCATCATGATCTTTTCTGTAAGGATCAACTCTTGGGATATCCTGCATTGATTTGGCCGTTCCGGATCGTTCGATTAATTTGTCGAGTTCTCCACGATCTAACCATACACCTCTACATTTGGGGCAATAATCAATTTCAATTTCTTGTCGCTCTGTCATTACTAGTGTTGTTTCCGGGCAAACAGGACATTTCATAATTTTCTCCCTATTCTCAAAAAATTTTACAATTTATACGAAAGAAATTTTAATTTTCAAAGAAAATATCAGTGCTCGCCGGCCAAATAAAGATTTTTTCCCCAATGATAAGTAATTTTATCCAGGGTATCTGCCTCAAAAATTGAAAATCTGGGTTTTAATCCCTTTATTATGGCCCCTTGATCTTTAAGGCCTAGAGCGTGGGATGCATTTAATGTAATGGCGGCCCAAAGCTCACAAAGATTCATTTTATAATGAGGCGCAGCTAAAGAGGCAACCAATAATAAATTATCACAATGGCAAGATCCTGGATTGTAATCCGATCCTATGGCGACTTTTGCGCCAGCATCTAAAAAAGCGCGGGCATTTGCCTGAGGTAGCCCTAGAAAAAAACCAGTTCCTGGAAGTAATGTTGCAACGGTTTTGGAATTCGCCAATGCATTGATTCCCTCTTTACTGGTATTTAAAAGATGATCGCAACTTAAGGCACCAAACTTTGTGGCCAGAATTGCGCCTTTATTGTCTAAAAATTCATCAGCGTGCATTTTTATGTTTATTCCAAGATTTTTTGCTTCTTTAAAAAGATTTTGACAATCAAAAGTGTCGAAGTAGTGCTTCTCATGAAAAATATCAACCGCATCAATAATTTTGAGTGGAGCAAGATCTTTTAGAAGAGGAATAACGACCTTTTCCATATATTCCTGGGAGGATGAGAATCCTTCGGGAACTGCATGAGCGGCCATATAGGTGTTGAAAATTTGAACTTTTCCTTCAAATTTTTTCTTTAAATCATTTATAAGAAGACTTATTTCTTTTTCCTTTTCAAAGGAAAGTCCGTAGCCAGATTTTATTTCAATCGTCCCTACACCATAGGAATAAATTTGCTCGATTCGCTCGGAGGAGATCTCAAAAAGTTCCTCGTGAGTAAAAGAATGGGTGGATTTCATGGTAGACACAATACCGCCGCCGGATTTTCTGATTTCCTCGTAGCTGGCACCATTTAATCTCATGGAATATTCCGATGATCTATCGCCACCAAAAACTAGATGGGTATGAGAATCAACCAATTCCGGCACTAGTATTTTATTATCAAATTCACTAGGTAATAAATTTTGATATTCTTCTGGGAAGTCACTGTCTTTTCCCACCCATAAAATTTCTTTTCCATTAAATACTACGCTTCCATTTTCGATAATGGAGAGATCTTCGGGTAGAAGATTTCTTCCGTCTTTTTTATAAGCGTTTGAGAGGGTTACAATTTGAGAAAAATTTCTATAGGCCTTAATCATAATGATGGAAATTTTATATTGGTTTTATTTTTCATCTCCAAGGCAATTTCATATCCTGCGTCTGCATGCCTGATTATTCCCATGCCTGGGTCCGAATTTAAAACTCGTTTTAACCTATTATCCATATCTTCAGACCCATCGGCCACAATTACCATTCCTGCGTGTTGTGAATAACCCATTCCCACACCGCCACCATGGTGAAAGCTTACCCATGATGCACCGTTTGTTGTATTGATCATTAAATTTAAAAGTGGCCAATCGGACACAGCGTCAGTTCCATCTTTCATGGATTCTGTTTCCCTATTTGGGGATGCAACGGAGCCGCAATCAAGGTGGTCTCTTCCAATTACTATTGGGGCCTTTACCTTTTTCTCTTTCACAAGTTTATTAAATAAAAGTCCTGCTTTTTCCCTTTCCCCATATTTTAGCCAACAAATTCTGGCAGGTAGTCCTTGAAAGGCCACCATGGAGGATGCTTTATCCAGCCAATTAATTAAACTTTTATTTTCAGGGAAGAGGTCCTTGAGGGCCTCATCAGTTACCTTAATATCATTGGGATCACCTGATAGGGCCATCCATCTAAAGGGGCCAGATCCTTCACAGAATAGCGGTCTAATATAAGCCGGCACAAATCCGGGAAAATCAAATGCGTTTTTAACCCCTGCCTTTTGTGCCCCTGCACGAAGATTATTTCCATAATCAAATACGTGTGATCCCTTTTCTAAAAATCCCAACATGGCCTTCACATGGTTACCCATGGTTTGGTAGGAAAGTTCAGTATATTTTTCTGGATTGGATTTTCTAAGATCCAGGGCCTTCTCAAGAGTCATCCCCTGGGGGACATAGCCGTTTAAAGGATCATGGGCCGAAGTCTGATCAGTTACCAGATCAGGGATAATTCCTTTATCAAGAAGAAATTTAAAGAAGTCAGCTGCATTCCCAGCTACTCCGACGGAAAAAGGAATATTATTTTTTTGAGATTTTAAAGCGATATCCAAGCAATCCTCAAAAGAATTTGCCATAATATCTAGATATCTGGTTTTTATTCTTTTTCTAATTCTTTCCGGATCAACATCACAACCGATAAATACACCACCGGCCATTTTAACCGCAAGAGGTTGAGCTCCTCCCATTCCACCAAGCCCGGCAGATAGGACTAATTTTCCGGTAAGATCGCTCCCGTAATGTTTTTCTCCTGCGGCCACAAAAGTTTCATAAGTGCCTTGGAGAATTCCTTGGGTTCCAATATAGATCCAGGAACCTGCAGTCATTTGGCCATACATCATCTTATCTTCGGCCTTTAATTTATTAAAATGTTCCCAGGTGGCCCAATGGGGAACCAAATTTGAATTTGCAATAATTACTCTAGGCCCATGGGAATGAGAGGGAATCACCGCAACCGGTTTTCCAGATTGCATAAGAAGGGTTTCATCATTTTCTAAATTTTTTAATGCGGAGATTGTATCTTTTAAGGCCTTAAAATTTCTAACGGCCTGGCCATTTCCACCATAAACAATAAGATTATCCCTATCTTCGGCCACCTCGGGGTGGAGATTATTTAAAAGACATCTAAGGGCCGCTTCCTGATGCCAACCCTTGCAGGTTAATTTATCTCCGGTAGGAGGCAGAGGTATTTCAAATTTTTCCATTAATTTATTTCTCCGATCAATTTTTCAACGGATGCTACTATTTCCCCAGATTCAATAAGTGCCACGATTGCTTCAATATCCTTATCAAGTCTGCGATCTTTTTCAATAAAAGGTACATGTTTTCTTATTGATTTCACCACAGCTTCGACTGCTGGAGTTGATTTAAGTGGCCTGCCAAGATCAATGGCTTGAGTTGCACATAAGAGCTCAATGGCCAAATTTGTCGTGGTGTTTTTAAGGACCTCATGTAATTTTCTTCCTGAAGTTACCCCCATAGAAACATGGTCCTCTTTATCAGTAGAGGTTGGGATTGAATCAACTGAGGCAGGATGGCATAAATATTTATTCTCAGAGGCCAATGCTGCAGCAGTCACGTGGGCAATCATCAGACCCGAATTAAGACCAGAATCTTTAGTCAAAAAAGCAGGAAGTTCGGAAAATTGTGGATTCATCATTTTCTCGATTCTGCGCTCGGAAATATTTGCAATCTCAGAAAGTCCCATCGCCAGATAATCCATACAAAGTGCCAGAGCCTCCCCGTGAAAGTTTCCGCCGGAGACGACTTCATTGGTACCCTCAAGAATAAGCGGGTTATCAGTAACGGAATTTAGCTCAACCGCAAAAATTTCCTGATTGTGATAAAGGGTTTGTCTACAGGCCCCATGAACTTGGGGAACGCACCGAAGAGAGTAGGGGTCTTGAACTTTTCCGCAATTTTTATGGGAATTAATTATTTCTGAACCTTTAAGGATTTTATTTATGTTTTCGGAAACTTCAATTTGTCCTCGATGAGGTTTTAGTTTTGAAATCCCCGGGTGATACGCTTTAATTGATCCTCTTAAACCCTCCAAGGTAAGGCTGGCAGTAATATCTGCTGTCTTCATGACTACCTTGGCCCCATAAATGGCCAGGGAACCCAGTGCGGCCATAACGGCCGTTCCATTTATCAGGGCAAGGCCATCTTTTGGTCCTGGAGTTACAGGTTTTTTCTTTATTTTTTTTATAGCATCTTTGGCAGAAATTATTTTGCCTTGGAAATTTACTTCCCCTTCACCGATCAAACATAAGGCCATATGGGCCAAGGGAGCAAGGTCTCCTGATGCACCCACAGATCCTTTGGTAGGAATCACAGGGAGCACATCTTCGTTTAGAAAATCTAAAATTAGCTCCACAAATTCTGGATTTACTCCGGAGTTCCCATGGGCCAGGCAATTTGCCCGAAGAATCATTATGGCACGAGTGATTTCCCTGGAGAAAGGCTCTCCAACACCGGTGCAATGGGATCTTATTAAATTTAATTGTAGGTCTACAATATCTTTTTTTGGTATAAATTTATTCGATAGGGCACCAAATCCGGTATTTATTCCATAAACAGGTTTGTCAGATTTGGAAATTTCTTTAACCACCAGTTGGGATTTAACCATTCTTTTTTTGGAGTTAGGGTGCAACTCAAAAATTACAGAACTAGGTCCTGCGTGAGATAATTCATAAACTTGATCTACTGTTAGATCATTTCCTGTAAGTTGGAACTTTGTTTTTTTCATCTTAAACTCTCTACCATTTCAAGAAATTTAGAAGGGCCATGTTTAAAAATATAGGAGCCACTGACCAAATTATTAGCGCCAAGATCAATTAGTTTCTTTGCATTTTTATCCGAAACTCCACCATCCACCTGAACCATAAAATTGGTATTAAGCCTTTTTTGGATTTGTGAAATGGCCTTAAGGCGATCATAGGTGGATTCATGGAAAGATTGTCCTGAAAACCCAGGTTCTACTGACATAACTAGTAAAAGATCTATCGCCTTAAACATTTCATCACTAATTTGGTTAAGTGGTGTTGAAGGCTTAAGAGAGAGGCCTACGCTGGGGTAATGTTTTTTGGCCTTTGAAATAAGTTCGAGGATATTTTTGCAAGATTCCACATGGAAGGTGAAATTATGGATATTAAAATCTTTAAAAGTTTCGATATAAAAGTCAGGGTTAGTAACCATAAAATGAGCATCTAGCTTTTGAGTAGTTTTTTTTGCAACCATCGCCACTATTGGATGTCCGAAGGTGAGATTTGGGACAAAATGACCATCCATAATATCTAAGTGAAACCAAAAGTCTTTAACACCCTCAAATACTTTTATTTCTTTTTCAATATTTAAAAAATCACAAGATAAAAGGCTGGGAGCGATAATAACCATAAATTTCCCTTCAGCTTATAGTAACAGAATCATTTTTGTTTTTAATACCATTTAATAGCTCAGTATCTGAGCAGGGTCTTTTTCCTTCTAATTGAACTTCACGAAGCCTGAGTGTCCCTTTTTTGCATCCTACCATCAATTGGTTGTTGCTAATATCTACTTGGCCAGGTTTTAGGTTTACAACAGTTTCTTTTACAGCAAAATTAACTTTCATTCTCTTGTTATTTATAAAACAAAAGGCAGAAGGCCATGGGGTGAAGGCCCGAATTTGATTTATTATTTCTTCATCGGTTTTTTCTTTGAAATAAAGGTGCCCGTTTTCTTTTTGGAATGTTGGTGCAAAGGTGACCTTACTTGGATCCTGTGGTGAATAGGTTAATCGATTTTCAAGGACTAAATTTAAAAATTTTGAAACGGCTTCAGCGGCGGTTAATTTAAGCCTTTCCGAGAGTTTCTCAAAATTATCTTCAGAAAAAATTTTTACTTCTTGGGAGTAAACTAAATCCCCTGCGTCCATTTGAGGAACCATTTTCTGAATGCTAACTCCAGTTTGAAAATCCCCATTTAAGAGTGCGTATTGAATTGGGGCAGCACCTCGATACTTGGGGAGGAGGGAAGTGTGAATATTGAAGCATCCAATTTTTGGCAGATCTAAAACCTTCTTTTTTAAAAACTGGGCAAAGGCAAGGACAATTAAAAGATCAACATTTTTAGATTTTAAATCATTTAAGAAATCATTTTCTTTGTTAATATTTTCAGTTTGGAAAAGAGAAATATTATTTTTTTTTGCAAACTCAGCAACCGGAGGAGGGGTTAGTTTTTGACCTCTTCCTGCTGGACGATCTGGCATGGTAATTACTGAAATTAAGTTTACGTCTGGATGGTTGGCCAATACTTCCAAAGTAGGAAGGGAAAATTCTGGCGTTCCAAGAAAGGCGACATTTAATTTTTTCATGAAAGGTGCGCTTGATTTTTAATAAATTTCTTTTTGAGAAGATTCCGCTTTATAAGGCTGAGCCTCTCTAAAAAAACAATTCCATCTAGATGGTCATTTTCATGCTGAATGCAGACTGCGTAAAGTCCCTCAGCACCGCAGGTCATTTTATTTCCCCACATATCGAAATATTCTACTTCAATATTTTTGGCCCTTTTAACTTCCTCATAAATTCCAGGAAGACTTAGGCATCCCTCTTCACAGATAACTTCACCCTCTTTTTGGGTAAAAATGGGATTGATAAACACTTGGGGGTTAAAGTTCTTAAAAACAGTTTTTTCAGATCCATCTGGTCCCGTCACTTTTTCTTTTTTGTAATCTACATCCAATACAAAAATCCGAAGTGATTTTCCAACTTGGGGGGCCGCAAGACCTATTCCTTTGGAGGTATACATGGTGAAGATGAGGTTTTTAATAAAAAGCCTTAATTCCTCATCATAAATATTAACCTCCAATGCCTTTTTTTTAAGGATTGGATTTGGGTATTGGAGTATTTGAAGGTCTTTTCCTTCAAGGACATAATCCTTTAAGAAATTGCCATTATCCGTCATAAGGAGGTTTTTATAACATTTTGTAATGCGCTAGTCCATTTAAATTTTAGGGATATGGAAGTAATTTCAGGCACTTAACTTGTTATGTTTTTTAAAAAAGAAGGCCAAAAAGATTAAAAAACTGGCCGGTAAAAGGAAGACAGCGAGAAAAACATCCATCTTTGAATTCTTACCTATTTCCAATAAGTAAGAGTATGCAAACCAGTAAATTAAGGTAAAGAAAAAGACATAGATCAAATACCTTCCAAAAGGGTTTCCCCGCCGATTGGGATAAAATAGAGGCATGCTGGCCAAAAGGGCGAAGATTACGCAGATAATGCTCGAGGCGATCATATCTAAGTACAAAACCTCAAACGAACTGGTATTTATTTCTGACTTTTTAAAGCGTTCGATATATTTACCCAATTCAATAAAATTCAAGGTGGAAATATTCGCTTGAATCTCCTTAAAGTCTTGAGGAATTTCATGCAGCCAAAGTAGTAGAGATTCCTGATGATTAATTTTGGGAAACTCTAAGTTTGCTAGCTCAGAATAAACCGTTACCCCTGAAAATAACCAATTGTGATTTTCTCGATATTCTATTTTTTTAGCTTCAATCACTTCACTTAAATTATGATTCTTATCGAATCGTAAAAGGTAAACATTTCGCAATTCATCGGAGTTTTGGTTAAAACCAGAGAAGGACAAAAAGTAATCTTCCTGTTTGTACCAAAACTTTCCCTTATCAAGGAATATCTTTCTTAAGCCCTCCCCTTTTAAGGCCTTAGAACCTGGATTTAAGTTGATTTCTTTTTGTAATACGGAATGGGGAATCAAAAAACCAACATTATAAAATTGAATAATTGCGATTAAAAAAGAACCCCAGGCAATGGTCATTAAAAAACTTTTTCTGGAAAATCCCGTTGCAAAAATTGCCACTAATTCATTTCTATTTATCAGACGATTAATTGAAAGAAGGGATCCAAAAATACAGCAGACCGGAATTACCTTATTTAGCAATGAGGGAAGTTGAAAGAAAAAATCAACGAAGATTATTGAAGGCCCCAAATTGCCTTTTAAAAACTCCGAGATTAAGTGGGAAACCGAAACCAAAAGAATTAAAACCAAAAAAGAAGTTAGAAAGGATTTGAACCATTCAATAAGTATTAATCTTTTTAAAATCATTAATTTTTAAAATCGGTAGGAAAGGGAAAATGAAGTTTCTCTCGCGGTCTTTGACGAGGTAAACCCTTTGGAGTTTTTGAGCGCAGCTTCAATTGCCAATCTAGGTTGAACCCAACCAAGGCCAACTCCGGTTCCCTTTTCCTCCATACCTTTATCGTTAAAATAGCCTGCCCTTAGATAAACTTCGGTGAAAAACTTAATTTGCACTGCCCCTTTATAAACTAAAGACTCATCTAAGGGAAAGTTATAATTTGCGCCGACATCTAGCATTAAAGCAATGAAGTCCTCATAAACAAGCTGTCCCCCCACCACCGCCTGGGAGTTTTCTTTGATTTTTGTAAAAGGTTCTATCAAAATTGCCCCAACCGATAAATTGGGGGAGATATTATGGGAGGCCCCAACTACATATTGATTGATGATAACGTCTTTTTGGCCAGAAATTGAATTGGTAATTTTACGGTAGGTTGCCCCAATTGCCGATCTTTGCTGAATAGGGAATGCAGTGCTTGCAGACATCATTGTGCTTTTGTCGTTTCCTTCTTTGGCCTTTACATAGCTAAAAGAACCTTTTACTTGGCTCTTTGAATCGGAAAGAACAGCTGCATAATTTTCAGATTTTAGAACTGAAGTTTCATCATTACCATTAGTTGTCTCATCACCGCCTGTTCTTTGAATAAATACAGCAGTTAAATTAAAAAAAGCCAGGGGTGCGGGATTTAAAAAGGTGGCCTCATCCATTAAGATGGAACCTACTCCAGCGCCCCCAGTAGATTTAAGCCTGGTCGTTTGATAACTTATTGGCATGGAAAATACTGCATTTGAAAAAAATATGATAATCAGGAGAAGATATTTTTGGAGCATGGCACTTTACCTCACATACTGATTATAATGAATATTAAAATCTGTGTCATCATTTGCCTTTTTTCAGTTTTGAAAACTGATGATTCAATAAAGGACAAAATCAGTTTGAGAAACTATAGTTAAAATGTTTAAAACCGGAGTTAATATGAAAAAAATTATTCTTTTGTGTCTTTTGACTTACTCTCTTTCAATATTTTCCGCTGTACCAACAATGGAAGGTTTATTTAGGAATGGAAGTAATGAAATATTATCCGGAAACTTAGTGGTTTTTGACATTATGGTTGTTGAGCAACCCAAAATTCAAGAAATTGAAGAAAAAACCAAGGAAAATTTTTTAAAGCTAATCTTTTTTCAAGAGGATGATAAAAGCATCAATTTATATCAGTTTCAATATTCTGACTCCCAAATGAGTGATAAAAATATTGTTCGTTTTGCTAAAGTTTCAAATCTATCAGGAAAACTTAAAGGGGATTTAAACCTTGAGAGATCGGTTTTATTTGCAGTTTTGAAAATGATCGGTTTGAATAATTCGAACTCAATTACTTATATCTTAAAAAAATTAAATCAGGATTTCAAATTTAACCGGGAAATTTTAAATTGGGAAAAAATGGCGCTCTATAAGGAATATCGGGATTTTCTTTCTGAAAAAGATAAATCTTCAAAACCCTCTCCTCTAAATCCCATTAGGCCTGAGGACAAGACAAGGGTTGATAATTTGCTTAAGTCGTCCATGTATAAAAATACTGGCGATGTCAAATTAGTGAAAAAGGATGGAGATTTTTATTGGTTGGTGGAATTGGATAAATCCACCGCTCTTTTTTCAAACGAGAATCATTATTTGAAGGAAATGAAATTGAAATTCCAAAAAGGAAGTATAGAGCTAGATTTTGATGAATATATATCCTTGAACGGAATGCAGCCAATTCCTGGCCAGATAATGATTAAAGACATTAATGAAAGATTTTATAAAATAAAATTTTTGTCTTTTAATATTTCCCAAACTTCCTCTGGGAAAGTTGAGGAAAAATATAAAGATGTTCAGACAATTGGGACAGCCCCAGTGGAAAATTCTTTTCCCGGCATTTTTCTCTTTTAAAAGATAATGAAACAATATTGCAAAGTAGCCGTCGACAATGCCTTCAATGATTCAATTCTTTATTATGAGGAGGGTGCTCATTCGGGATTATTGTTTCCTGGAAATTTAATTACAGTTCCATTGGGAAAGCGGGTAATAAATGGTTGTGTATTAGAAACATCTTTATCTGAAGGAAAATTTAAATCAGATTTTCCCCTGGAAAAAATAAAGCCAATTCATGAAAAAATTAACGACCAAATTAATTTGGAAGAAGATTTGTTGAGCCTTTTTCAATGGATGTCGTCTTATTACCATTATGGTTTAGGTCCCCTTCTTTTTGATTCCCTTCCAAAGTTTTTGAAAAAACCCAGGGAGCTAAATTATTTAATGGGAAAAGGAATTCCACTTGAAATTATCCCAAATGATGATCAGGAAAATGCAATCCTAAAAATTATGCCAGAGCTTTACTGCGGATTTTCAAAATGGCTAATTCATGGAATTACTGGATCTGGAAAAACCCTTATTTATTTTAAGTTAATCCAAAATATTTTGGAAAATGGAAAATCAGCGCTTTTTATTTTGCCGGAAATAAACCTAACACCCCAGTTTTTGCAATCGTTTCAAACCCATTTGAATGTCCCAATCTACAGTTATAATTCCGGGATAAGCCAATCCGATCGTTTTGGATTATGGAAGCTGCTTCAGGAAGATGACTCCCCCAAAATAATAATTGGTGTTCGAAGTTCCGTTTTTTTGCCTATAAAAAATCTTGGAATAATTGTGGTGGATGAGGAACATGACCAAAGTTTAAAACAGGATGATAGGTGTCCATACAATGCCAGAGATGTAGCTATTAAACGCGCAAGTATTCATAAAATTCCTGTAATACTAGGATCAGCTACTCCATCTCTTGAAAGTTTTTATCTTTTTACTCAAGGAAGTTTGAAAAAAAACTATATTCGGTTAAAAAAGAGGGCGAATTTTTCTCCACTCCCCAACATTAAATTTATCGATATGAAGTCCAAGGAGGATGATTCTTTTTGGCCGTTTAAACAACAAAGTATTGATAAAATTCGGACCGTTTTAGAAAAAGGCGAGCAGGTCTTAATATATGTTAATAGATTGGGGTTTGCGAGATTCCTCCAATGTAGGTCTTGCGGGCATAAATTTTCTTGTCCTAACTGTTCTCTTAATTTGAGATATTTCCAAGGAAAAAATGAAGTAAGTTGCAACTTCTGTGAATATAAGGAACCGGCACCTCAAATTTGTCCCATTTGTTCAAATCTTAAAATTCATCAAAAGGGTTTTGGAACCGAAAGACTTCAGCTGGTGCTTAAAGAAATTTTTAAAGATGCAGTTATTGAGAGGTTTGACCGGGACGAGCTTTCTACACCAAAAAAAATCGATCAAAGACTTTCGGATTTTAATCAGAAAAAAATTGATATTTTAATTGGAACCCAAATGATTTCAAAAGGGCATAATTTCAAAAACACCAATTTAGTTTTAGTTTTGGGAACCGATGCTCAAATAAATTTCCCCGACTTTAGAGCAAATGAAAAGGTTTACCAACAATTAGTACAGGTTAGTGGAAGATCTGGAAGATTTGGGCAGGAAAGTGAAGTATTGATCCATACCTTCGACAGTCAAAATAGGGTTTATACTTATTTAGATAATGAAAAAGATAAAGATTTTTTTTCTGATGAATTGTCTATAAGGGAGAGTTGTCTTCTCCCGCCTTACACCAAGTTGGCCTTAATTTATTTCACTTCAAAATTCAAAGATAAGGTGGAGGATAATTCTTTAAATGCCAAAACGATTATGGAAAGTTTAATAGCCAAGGCATTTAATTCGGTAAATATCCTTGGTCCAAGGCCTTCCATAATAGAAAAAAAAGTTAACCGTTATACTTGGGTTTTGATGTTAAAAAGCAAAGATATCAATGCTCTTCACAATCTGATTAATAGTTTTTCTAAAAACTATAGACCTCACTATAGTGTTACGGTCAAGATTGATATAGATCCCTACACGATTGATTAATTTTTAATCAAGTCTCCTTCTTTTTTTACCGATTAATCCTCAATCTTTTCAGGAAGGTATGGATGTCATCGATAAAATTAGTCTTATTATTTTTTCTCCTAATAAATTGGGAAAATTCTTTTTCCCAACCAAAATCCCAAGACCAATTTCAAGGGTATCGCAAACCGGGCTTTGATGTTAGCGAAAGAGAGGGAAGCCGAGGGCCAGCGTTAGATCTAAAAGCTGATGTGCCAATAACCTTAGGGAAAGGGATTTTTTCCAGAGGACCGAAGGAGCCACAAAATCCCTACCCCACTTATTCCGAAGAAAAACAGGGATTACCTCCAGATTTAGAAACCGTACTGCCTCAGGCCCAAACCTCTCAGGGCAGAACATTGGTTTGCGAATCTGATGAAAATTTCGTACCACTTTCTCTTTTAAAACTGATTACTGAAAATGGAGAAGGAATTGAAATTGAAAGTAATCTTGATGATACAAGGGTTCCAGACGATCAAAAAACTGTTTCATTAAAGGTTCCAAGTTATATTGGGCTCTGTGCAGATCTTCAACCTAAATTGCATCAGGACCGCGACTCAAATTTACTGATTGTAACTGTTGAAAATAGATTTCCTTTAGATGAATTACTTATTGGAAAAAATAAAATTCAAGGGCCTGGTGTCACCGGAGTTGAGGGGAATACCTATTCTGCATCCGATTTAAGAAGGATGAGCACAACTGAAAAATTTGAAGCCTGTATGACCATTCGAAATCTTTTAGTTCCAGATGGACGTGGATCCGCAGAACTTCTGTGGCCTTCAAAAAAAGGTTACAAAAGTAGCGTGACAGAGCCAATGAGCATAAGTTTTAATCCCGGTGGAAATACTAAAATAGTTTTTGGAACGCCAAGAGAAGCTGCTAGGGAATATGGGGCCGCTTTTGGTTGGGATACAAAATCAAAAATGGGTTTTGACAATCCGGCGAAGTGCCTTGCTTTGGAGGAGTTGGCCCCTAAAAAGGGTATGTATTTATATGATGGAGACGATAGAAAATACGTTAGTTTAAAAGAAGAATGTGAAGGAAATTATCTACAGATAATGGCAGGTCTTAAAAAAGTTACCGACTTTGCAGAAAGAGATCTTTTTAAAAAGATTTTAGAAAAAGAATTGGACCAAAAATTAGAAATAATGGTTCAAGATCGTTTTACAAGAATTACTGAAATTTCAAAAGAGCTTAATAATCCCAATTTATCTAGAGAAGATGCTGAAAGATTATCTAGTCAATACCTAACCTTTATTAGAGAAATTGATCAGTATTATACCAAACCTAAGATCGAGAGACTAAGAAAGCTTGTAAGCCAAAAACAAATGACCCAAAATCTTTCTCCACAACAAAAAGATCAAATGGACCGAGATATTTTAGTACTCAATCGACAAATTTCCCAATATTCCACCGGGAAAATTGATAAAAACCTAGATTCAAAATCCACCATGGGAAATTTGCGGCGTTTAGGCTTAACTGAAGAGGCAGAGGAAATTGCGGAATTTAAACTATATTCATCTTATTATGGAAGAGTTTATGACAAACCGGAATTGAAAGAGACCAGGGGACCAAAATTAACCATTGATCAAGCACAGGGACAAGTTTTTAAACAACTCGCACAATATAAATCTGAAAGCCAGACATATGATCAGGCCTATAAGGCCAGAACTGGCCAAGGTACATTCTCCAGTATTTATGGGCAAAGAATAAAACAAAATCAGGAGGCCATGAATAGGGCCTATATGGATTACCAACAACAAGAAATGAAAAATTACAGTTATTGCCAAATGTCCATGATAGGTACAATGGTAAATCCTTACAAGTGTCAACAAGTGATGAGTGGCAAAGCGGTACAACAAAGACAGCAAAATTTAATGGAAAAAATAAAATATTATCAAACCAAAACTCAGAAAGATAATGAGATGTATAAACAGTTTTTCGATTTAGAGAGAATTGGAAGGGAAGTTAAGGAAGCTGAAAAACTCAAGCAACAAAGAAGGCAGGTCGAAAATAATATAAATGAAATATCTGGAAATTATGATGATCTCTTAGATAGAGGCAATCCATTTACCTTTGATTACGAAAGAACTACCAACAATATAGCTGAAAACAATCCTGGAAATTACAATGGCTTTGGCATCAATAACCGGCCCCAAAACCCTGGCGGAAATTTTAATATGATGGGTGGAGGGAATGGTCCACAAGGACCCCAAGGACCGCAAGGCCCAAATTATAATTTTATGCCAATGCCAGGCGTTCCTTCGGGACCTAATTATAATCCAGGAATGATGTCGGGTGGTTTAAACCAAGGTGGTTTTCCTATCGGCGGATACAGATTTAATGCCGGTGCAAGTTTTGGGACCAACCCCGGCATTGGCCAGGGTTATTAGAAAGTTACTGCAGCATTTATTTTCAACAGGAAAGGATTTTCCGTTTTGTAGGGAGTAGCAGTATTGTTAAATCCGAAGTATTCCCCGGTTAAAAGATAACCTAATTCTCCCCCGATTCTAACTTCATTATTCCACGCATAGGTAAAATTAAAGTCAACTTCGGTTCCCATATTTTTGCTTTGGTCTGCAATGGCAGTTATGGGATAGGTATTTCGTTCGTAAACAACGTATTGTCCACCTGTGGTGGCCACTTTGTCGGCCTTGGCATAGATAGCACTTAAGTTTAAAGCCCACTTTTCAGTGAGGAATTCTGCATAAATTTTTAGAAAGTTGGTATTGGCCACATAGATATCCCACACACTGTAATTATCGCTATCTGCGATACCTTGTTGGCCATATCTAAATAAAATATTTGCTATATGATAGTTGGGATTTAGGTAAACGGAGGTAAACTTTGCATCCGCGGGATTATCACCAGGGATCATGCCAAGATCAAGTCCCATTTTGAAGGATTGGCTAAACTTAAATTCTAAATTAAAAAGCGCTGCCATGGAAGAGTAATTGGTATCCCCTGGTTGATTTCTAAAATTTCCAAGCCTTCCACTAAAGAAAGGAACTTCAAATTCCAGCCCTAATTTTCCAAAACTCTTATTAAAATAAAGGTCAAAAATATTTACACCTGAAGAACCTAAATAAGTGGGTGTTGTGTTCGGTGGAGTGGCTGGTGGGGGAGCGTATGGGGTTACCACGACGTCGTTTTGGGCAGCAAGGTTTTTCTTGGTCCATATGAAGCCCATTTTCATATCAGATTCTGGAACTTCATAGGTGACGGGAATACCAAATTCAATGGCATAAGTGGCAGAGGTTAAGCTATTCCCTTCTCCGATTTTAGCAACAAAGGGATCAAGAGCAAAATTTCCCAATTTAATTTTAATAACCAGGTTGTCCCTAACATTGGCAAAACGGTCCCAAGTATTTTCTCCGCCATTATAGATAGCACCCATACCCCAGTTCATAGACATTCTTCCAATTCCATAAGTTGCAGTGTCTGAGTATAATTCCATCCAAAATCGGTTAAAGGTTACGAAATTTTTTAACCCGAAGGTGTTGAAGTAATAAAGAACGTCGCCAAATTGGTCATTTTTATAATCGTATCTTTGTCCATCCCCAAAAAATCCTGATCGAGCGTAACCTGTGGATAGTTCAGCTTTAAATGAGGCAGTGTCATTTATGGTGAAATTGGGAAGTAATTTTATTAAATAACTTTCAAAGGATGCATTTGGTTTATCTCCTGGGGCTTGGGGACCTGCCACAGAAACATCAGTGCCCGGAGATTCTTTGCTTACAAATCTAAAATTGGTTAGACCATTAAAATCTGCCCCAAAAACTCCCTGCCAATCAACTGGGATGGCATGAACTATCGAGGGGAAGATTAAAAGCAAATAAATTATTTTTGAAAGTGATTTTCTTTTGGCGCTCAGCAAGGTAGACTCCTAAAAGTTTTGTACTGTTGAATTAGAACAAGTAAATATATTTAATAGAGACCCTTAAGTCAAAGAATCGAATTTTGTGAAAAGAAAAAAAATAAATTTATTTTTTAAAAAAATTTTTAAAGACACATTGTTGGTATCGCTTTGTGTAATTCTTCTTATTATATTTTATTTCATTTATATTTTTCTCTCAATTCCCTTTGAAAAATTTGACCAAAAGTTTCAGGACGAAGCGCAAGGACTGGAAATTAACAAAATCCCCTTTGAAGAGGGAGGCTCGGTTAACATTTCAAGCTGGAAAAATTTTCATACTTTTTCCAAAGATGAAAGACCATTTTACGAATTTAAAGAATCTTTGATTCAAAGTGGTGTGGTGACTCAGGAAGATGGCCGGGCAATTTTCCATGCTTCAATGGAAATGTTTGACCTATATCAAAATGAGTGTAAGGAAATATATTGTTTTCAGATAAGAATTCCCTTTGACCATATAGACGCCATTTTTTGGAAAGGTTTGATTGGAATTGAGGATACAAGGTTTTTAGATCACCATGGGGTTGACTTTAGGTCGCTTGCTCGCGCCTTTTTGGTAGACTTAAAGGAAATGAGCTTTGTCCAAGGTGGGTCAACCATTACCCAGCAACTGGCAAAAAATTTGTTTTTTTCAACCGAAAAAACCTTTAACCGTAAAATTAAAGAACTTATCTCCTCAATCTACATTGAGTGGAGATTTCCTAAAGAAAAAATCCTGGAAACCTATTTTAATGAATTTGATTGGGGATATCTCCAAGGCTTGAGAGTTAAAGGACTTTTTGCTGCCTCTTTATTTTATTTTGAGAAAAGACCTGAAAACCTAGATCCATTTGAAGCAACCATCCTGGTCTCCTTACTTAAAGGTCCCAACTTTTTTCATCCCGTAAAAAATTTGGAAAGATTAAAAGAGAGGACGCAATTTGTTTATAAAAAACTGCAGGCCAACAATTTAATTTCTTCAGAAGATAAAAGTTTTTGGAATGATAAAAAATGGGCAAAATTTCAAAAAAGGCTAATAGAATTAAATGAAGACAAACCTTTTGCAGCAATCTGGGATGCATTGAATGAAAAAAGCCCTTATTTAAATAATTTTGAAAAATTTATTTTCATCTTAAAGGTCAAAAAAGAGGAAGATAGGATTGAAACAAGAATTGGGAAAAAAGATATTTCCATAAAGGCAATAATAGGCAAACCGGGAGGAACTGAATTTTTTGAATATTATTCAAAATTTGAAAGAGATAAAGAAAAGGCCCTAACCCAGGAAAGACATCAGATAGGAAGCACCATAAAACCAATAGTTTTTCAGAGCTTTTTTAAAAATGGAAAAACCCCGGACGATTTGGTCTCCACTGCACCAATAATGTTAAAATTAAAATCCGGAGATTGGACACCGGGCGAAGCACATTTTTTTGAGGAACCAGAGACGGATTTAAAAACCGCCCTGCAAAGATCCCTTAATAACCCCATAATTATAACTGCCAAGGAAATCGGCTTTGATGTTGTTGAAAAAGATTTAATTGAATATTTTCCCAACATAAAGAGCCCTTTAGGTGAATTTCCTTCCCAGCTCCTAGGTTCCCTAGAGCTAAGTTTAAAAGAACTTTTTGACGGCTATTCCCAATTTATTAAAAAAGAGTGCCTGGATGAAAATCAAGACGATAATATTCTAACTATATTGGCCGATCCAACCCAAACAACAATTAGAGAAGTGGTTGATGAGCAATTTGCCAAACTTGAATTTTTTGGTAAAACTGGTACCTCAAATAACGGTTTGGATAACTGGTATGTATTTTTTGACGGCAAGTCTTTGGGAGTCATTTGGGTAGGACTTGAAGGCTCCAGAACCAATGAGGATTTGCCATTATACGGAGGGTCTACGGCCTTTAGAATTTATCAGGACTTCTATAGGGATATTGGCAAAAGATTCAATCAGTTAAACTGTGATTTGTTCCCAAAATAGGTCCTTGCCAGAAACGTGCCGCTAGACTATATTGACGAAAAATTTTACAGGTATTCTTGTAGGGGTGTCGACAAGTGGCTAAGTCAGCAGATTTTGATTCTGCCATCCGAAGGTTCGAGTCCTTCCACCCCTGCCATCTTTACCAAAAAAGAGGCCTTAACCCATGATGAGTCGAATTGTTCTGGTATCAGGGTCATCTAACCCAGCTCTTTCAAAGCAAATTTCTGAGTATTTAGATGTCCCCCTCGTAGATCCGCAAATTGTAAGATTTGCTAACGGCGAGATTTTTTGTGAAATCGATAAAAATGTCAGGGGGGCCGATGTTTTTGTTATCCAGTCAACTGCTTTCCCAGTAAATGACAATATGATGGAGCTTCTGATTTTAATCGATGCTCTAAAGCGAGCTTCTGCCCAGTCCATCACCGCCGTAATGCCGCATTACGGATATTCAAGACAAGATCGAAAGGTAATGCCAAGAACCCCCATCACTGCAAAATTAGTTGCTGACCTTTTAACCGTGGCAGGTGCCACAAGAGTTGTCACCCTTGATCTTCATGCAGGTCAAATCCAAGGTTTTTTTAATATCCCATTTGATAATATTTATGCTTCACCAATCCTTTTAAAATATGTGAAGGATGAACTTTTTTCGGACAATATTATTTGCGTTTCACCAGATTCAGGTGGGGTGGAAAGAGTTCGACATTATGCAAAGAAGCTAAACTGCGAATTGGCAATGATCGATAAACGAAGAACTGGAAAAAACATTGCCAAGGCAATGAATATTATTGGTGATGTTAAGGGAAAGGAATGTTTAATAATTGATGATATGGTGGATACTGCAGGTACTTTAGTGGAATCTTGTAAGGCCTTGAAAGCTGCAGGAGCTACAAAAATTTATTGCCTAACAACCCATCCGGTTTTTTCAAATCCTGCCCTTGATAGAATTGAAGCCTGTGAAGAACTAGATAAGATTGTTGTCACGGACACCATTCCACTAACCGAGCGGGGTAAAAAAATTCCCAAGATTGTTGTCCTTTCAACTGCAGAACTTCTCTCTAAAGCAATTCATAGAACATTTAACAATGATTCTGTAAGCTCCTTATTTATTTAATTTATGACGGAAAAAGCTAAATTAATTGTAGGACTTGGTAATCCAGGGAGCGGATATTCTCAAACCCGACATAATATCGGATTTATGGTGATGGATATTCTTGAAAAAAAATATTCCCTAATCTGGAAAGAAAAATTCAAAGGAACATATTCCCAAATCTCCCAAGGAGATGAAAAAATTTATTTTCTAAAGCCTCAAACCTTTATGAATTTATCCGGTGAGAGCGTATCTGCCATATGTACTTTTTTCAAAATTGAGATTTCGGATATCTTGGTGGTTTATGATGAAATTGAATTACCTTTTGGAACCTTGGTTTTTAAAAAGGGCGGAGGCCTGGCAGGCCATAACGGACTTAAATCCATAGTCGCTCAATTGGGAAGTCAGGATTTTATGCGACTTAGGATGGGAGTTGGAAAACCCGCTCACGGTGATGTCGCAGGTTATGTTCTTTCGAAGTTTGCTCCGGATGAAAAAATTACTCTTCCAAGTTTTTTAGATGGAGGAGGTTCAGCGGTTATTGCATATATTAGTAGCGGTTTTGATAAGGCCGCTTCGGAATACAGTAGAAAAGATTATTTTAATATTTAGGATGTAATTTTATGAGCGTTAACTGTGGAATCGTAGGACTTCCAAATGTAGGTAAATCCACTATTTTTGCGGCCATCACTTCTTCTCCCGCAGAAGTTGCAAATTATCCGTTTTGTACCATTGACCCCAATGTAGGAATCGTAAACGTTGCAGATAAAAGATTGGATAAGATCGCAGAAATAGTAAAACCTTTAAAAGTTTATCCTGCGGCTGTGGAATTTTTGGATATTGCAGGCCTTGTAAAGGGAGCTTCCAAAGGAGAGGGACTTGGAAATCAGTTCCTTGGACATATTCGAAGCACCAATGCCATCGTCCATGTTGTGAGATGTTTCGTAGATGATGATATTACCCACGTTAGCGGAAAAATTGATCCGATTGAAGATATTGAAGTTATAAACATAGAACTGGCCCTGGCGGATCTGGATTTAGTTGATAAAAGATTATCTGCCGTATCTAAACAAACTAAAGGTCAGGATTTGGAAATGGCAAAGAAAAGCAGAATGCTCCTTCCCATCCTTGAGAGGCTCCAGAAGGCCCTCGGAGAAGGAAAATCTGCTAGAACTTTAAACTTAGACGAGGAAGAGTTGAATTTAGTTAAGGAACTTAACCTTATTACGCTAAAAAAAGTTCTATACGTTTGCAATATCGATGAGGATGGAATTACCAACGAAAATGAATATGTAAAAAAAGTCCGCGAATATGCAAAAACCGATGGAGCTGAAGTATTGGCCATCTGTGGGAAGCTTGAAGCGGAAATTTCCAAACTTGAAACTCCACAAGAAAAAAAAGAATTTATGGAAGCCGCCGGAATTTCTGAATCCGGGCTTGATCAACTTACCCACGCGGCTTACAAGTTATTGGGGCTTAGAACTTATTTTACTGCCGGAGTAAAGGAAGTAAGGGCCTGGACATTTCATGAGGGGACAAAAGCACCAGGCGCCGCTGGAGTTATCCATTCAGATTTTGAAAGGGGATTTATTCGGGCAGAAGTCTACCACTGTGACGACCTTTTTGCTTTAGGTTCTGAAGCAAAAGTAAAAGAAGCCGGTAAACTTAGGGTTGAAGGTAAGGAATATGTGGTTAAAGACGGTGATGTTATGCATTTTAGATTCAATGTCTAATTAAATACATCCACCTTGAAAGAATCTTCTACAGGAAGAAAAGCGGTGGGATCGTTACTTAAATATTTATAAAAGAAAATATTTCGATAAATAAGTTTTACATAATTTCTGGTTTCCTCAAAAGGGATCGATTCCACCATAACTACAGGATCTTGGCTTAAAAAATAATCTTTAAGCCAGGAACTTAGCCTTTTTTCACCTGCATTATATGCAGATAAAGTATAAATCAAATCACCTTCATATTTTTTTAAAAGTCTTTCTAAATATAATATCCCAAGGGTCAGATTAATATCAGGGTTGTTTAATTGATTTCTCTTAATTTTTGAATTTAAAGTTTGTGCAGTTTTAGGCATTATTTGCATAAGGCCAGTTGCCCCTGCAATGGAACGGGCATTGGGATTAAAGGCGGATTCTTGCCGAATCAAGGAAAGTGTTATCACCGGATCCACCCCTGATTCAATTTCTTTTATTTTAGAAAAATAACTCATCGGAAAAAGTGTTTTAAGGGTAGGAAGAGAAAAATTGATATAATTTTTATCGATTGAATCAAATGCCAATTTAAAGGTTTTCAAATAAAAACCCTTTTGATTAAGGAGTCCCAAAAAATTTAAAATAAGCCAAGATTTAAATTCTTTTTCAGGAATTTGACTTTGTATTTTAAGAGCAGATTTTACATCGATAGATAACAAATTATCGATTTCCATTTGATAATAATCTTCTTTTCCTTGTTCGAGCCAAAGGAATGCCCTGATTATGCTGGAATTTAAGGAGTCTTTTAGGTCCTCGGGTTTTAAATAGAAATGATGAAAACTTAGAGTAGTTTGTTCTATCGTCTTCATTGGATCAAAATTCTGATTTAGGCTTTTAAGAGATTTAATTGCCAAGATGGAATAATAATCAAAAAGATTCTGTTTAATTAGTTTTTCATAAAGGGATTTTGCTAGAATTAAATCATTATTTTTTTGTAAAGAATATGCCATCCAAAACTGGACCATAGAAGGGTAGGCTTCAAAATTATCCATCATATTGGTTTGCTTTATAATTCTTACTGCTTCTGGGTAATTTTTAGTGAATATGGATGGCCAAATCAGGAAGAATTGGGATTCTAGTTTTTTATTTGGAGGAGAAAATTCCTCACACATTCTATAAACCTCTCTTGCCTTGTCTTTATTTTTTACCCGTAACTGTTCGTAGCCGATAATTTTAAGAGATTTGTAAATTCCGTCGGAGGAAATGAATTCTTGATTATTTTTTAGGAAGCTTACCGCTGGATTGTTGGAAGCCAGTAGATTATAAGAAGCTTGAGAGAGCACAGAATTGATAATATTTTTAAACTCTTTAAGGAAAATGGACTCTTGGTTTTGGGCAAAAAGATTTTCAGACTGAAAAAAAGCAGTCAGCTCTTTATTTAATTTTAATTGTTGGATAAGTTGATTAGAGGGGACAATTTTTGAAAATAAAATTGATTTTGCAATTAAATCTAGGATTTTTGGCCCGATTTCCTGGTGTTTGTTCATGGTGGATACAAAATTTATAAATAGCTTATTAGATTCCCCTTCAAGAAATTTGGATAAGGAGCGGTAAAATAAGTCTTCATTTTCCTTGTCGAGTTTTCCTTTGGAAATTTCTTCCAATAAATTCAATCGACAATATTTTTTTAGGTAATTAATCCAGAGATTGGATAGATTGTTACTTGGTTCGGATAGGTTAACTAGTAATTCCTTACATGGAAGATCTAGGGAAAGCTTAATAACATTTTTTTGATCCCGAAAAGCATCTGATTTTTCCGCCATTGTCTTAAGTATTAAAATTGCTTTTTTATCATAAATTCCTTTTTCCAAATTTTGGAAGAAGGAAAGCAAAAGGGATGCAAAACGATCGTCATTTTTTGAGAAATTCAACTTTTCAAATATAGAATTAAATTCCGATGAATTATTTTTTTCACCGAGAGAACAGAGTGGAAATAACAAAAGAAAGAATAAAATTTTTGCCAATGGGATCCCCCAACTTATCTTCGGTTTATTCTATCTTGAATTTCTGTTAATTTTTCCAAAATTTTGTCAAAAGATTCTGCTCTATCCTCCGGAAATTGCGATTTTAGATAATTAAGCTGTTTAATGGCCTCCGTTATGGGGATATAATCTTTGTTATATTCTGAGGAGATATATTCAAATGTTTCTTGGACGTCTTTTACAATATCCTGGAAATAATCACCCGGTCTTAAAACAATTTGTTGGCGATCTTTTCCCAATTTTAGGTCTTGTAAGAAAACTTTTATCTTAAAAAGGGGGCCCGCAACTTTGTGGCTAAAAAAGATTGTAATACTAAAAATTAAACCTAAAAAACCAATTTCCCACATGGTAAGAATAATCCAAAGAGTTCTTCTTCTCTCTATTAAAATTGGAGCAAAGGCGGGCTCTACTTTTGAAAAAACAGCAATAGTTTGGTTCATCAAATCAAAAATGGCCCAGGGAAAGATAAGACTGGATAAAAAAACCAAAAAGGATACCATGATTGAAAATTTAAGTTGGAAAGGCGGATTAACTAGATAAGTTTTACGTCTATTTATCATAATTAAGGATGATAAAATGATAATCTTAATTTGTTCTTTTTGATAGGGACATTTGACATTGTCCATCAATCAATCTAAAAAACGAGTCTAATGGAGTCCAAACAGATGAAAGAAAAAGTAAAAAGTCTTATCGGCGAAGTATTAAATCCAATTACCGGGGTAAATCTTGAAAAGGAAGGACGATTAATTGACCTGGAGATTTCTACTGATAATAAGGGATGTAAAATCAAATATTCCAGAGATGGGATAGACTCGGAAAATAAACTTAAAATAGAAAATGCTATCTACGATACTCTTTCTAAATTATTTGATGAGGAAAATATAAGTTTGCTAAGCTTTTCCAAAAATTCCAAAGATGTTTATAATGGTGATCCAACTCCAAAAGATAAAACTGATGCCGAACTTAAGATCGGACACGGTACCATAGGGCAGAAAAAGAAAATTCCTCACGTTAAAAAGGTTTTAGCGGTCGCATCAGGAAAAGGTGGTGTGGGAAAGTCCACATTTGCCGTGAACCTGGCCATGGCATTGTTAAATAATAAAAAAAAGGTGGGTATTATAGATGCCGATATTTATGGGCCATCCATACCAATGCTTTTAAACCAAAGGGATGCTAGACCTTCCGCATCCGATAAGAAAAAAATCCTGCCAATAAAGTCCCTAGGTATATATTTTATGAGTTTCGGGCTTTTTATAGATGAAAAGGATCCGGTAATTTGGCGAGGTCCAATGTTAGGAGGGGTCCTAAATCAATTCTTATTTGATGTTGATTGGGGCGTGGAAGGGGATTTGGATTACCTAATTATCGATTTACCTCCAGGAACCGGGGATATGCAACTTTCAATGGCCCAAAGCGTAGAAATTGATGGTACCCTGATTATTTCCACACCCCAGGATGTGGCCCTTTTGGACGCCAAAAAAGGCCTAAATATGTTTAGAAAGGTAAATGTCCCAGTTATAGGGATGGTGGAAAATATGTCATCCTTTATTTGTGACGATTGTGAAAAAGAACATTTTATATTTGGAAAAGATGGTGTTTCAAAGGCCTGCCAAGAACTTGAAACGGACTACTTAGGTGGAATACCTCTTGATATAGGAATTCAAGTCGGTTCTGATAAAGGAACTCCATTTATGTCCGAGGAAAAAAATAAAAATAAAAAAGCATATTCCTCTTATATGGAAATTGCCGGTAAAATAGATGAAAAGTTCTTTAACGAGGTTAAGCCTTTGGGATTTATAAAGAATCTCTTTAGATAAAAAGTAAGAAGGGGACTCCATGGAAAAGGAAAGCCTACTAAAGCACATAGAAGAGCAGTCTTTAATTTCATTCACAGGAAAAATCAACGTCCTTAAATCCGATAATAATCAACACATCGGAGTTGTCTTTTTAAAGGAAGGGGAAATAATTGATTGCAGTTATTTTGGAAGAACCGGTAAAAAAGGGCTTTTTGCCCTTGTCTTTGAGGAAATAGGATCCCAAGAATTTCATAAATTTGTTATAGAGCCTGAAATTATTAAAGATTCCCAAGTTAAGTTTAATTATTCTTTTGATGAATTTTATCAAAAGGTGCAGGAGAGATATGAGGTTTATCAAAAAATAAAAAGATTACGTCCACCAAGTTACTTAAAACTTTCGATAGATCCAAATTTTATTAAACCTAAATGCCAAATTAAAATAGATGGATTTGAATTTGATGTTTTATCCGCCATGGTAAACGCAAAAAAAGTTCCAGACATTTATGTTAATTGTCCGCTTTACGATTATGAGATTACCGGTGCCCTAATCTCCTTAAGGAAAAAAAAGGCCATTAGGGTTATCGGGCCTTAGGTTATTTTCCCAAAAGGGCTTTAAATTCCTGGGTCATTAGAGGAACAATTTTAAAAAGATCCCCCACTATCCCATAATCTGCCCTGGTGAAAATTGGTGCATCAGGATCAGTATTAATGGCCACGATAACTTTGGAAGTTCTCATACCGGCCAAATGTTGAATAGCTCCCGAAATTCCACATGCAATATATAACGAAGGGGATACTGTCTTACCAGTTTGTCCAACCTGCATATCATGTGCCGCATAGCCTGAATCAACTGCGGCCCTAGAAGCTCCTACGGTTGCTCCTAAAACATCGGCCAATTCATTTAAGATTTTAAAATTTTCAGCACTCTTTAATGCTCTTCCTCCAGAAACAATAATATTTGCCTCAGTTAGGTCGAGTTTATTAGAGGTACCTTTAACAATTTCTTTAATAATCGCTCTTAAATCTCCCACATTCACTTCTTTTTCTTTTTGTGTTCCGGCCCCTGCTGTAGGTGAATCGGATAGGCCTAAGGCATTTGGCCTAACGGTTGCAAAATGTGGTTTAGGTCCAGAAATTTCCACTTTTGCCAGGCATTTACCCGCAAAAAGAGGTCTTGTTCCCAGGAATTTATCCCCTTCCATAACAAAATTAGTAACTTCAGATGCCATACCAGCATCATACATTCCGGCCAGTCTTGGCATCAAATCTTTTCCAAGAGAGGTGGAGCCAGAAAAAACATAATCATATTTGTTTTCATCAATTAAGGCCTTCAATGCCTTGGCATAGCCTTCAGGAGAATATTTATCTAAATGATTTCCCTTTAAGACATGAACTTCTTTAGCTCCAAATTTAGCTAAGTCAGATAAAGCGGAAGTAGGTAGACCTCCAACGGTTGCCACATCGACCTGATGACCTTTCAATTTTCCCATTATTTCAAGGGTAACGGTTTTTACATGATCTCCAGATAACTCTGAGTATACTAATATTTTGGCCATTTTTTTTATCCTTTTTAAATTACTTTTGCTTCGTTTCTTAGAAGATTTAGAACTTCCTTCACAACACCTGGCGCTTTGGCATCATCCATTGCATCGAATTTCTTTCCTGGTGGTTTTTCTGGAGGAAGTTTGAATTCAGAATATTTTATCCGTCTATCTGTTTCACTAACCCCAACATCAGCCAGGCTTAAAGTTTGCATTGGCTTTTTCTTGGCCTTAATAATTCCAGGTAAGGAAGGATATCTAGGAGTATTTAGGCCCTTGTTAGCGGAAACTACAGTAGGTAATTTGGCATTATAAACTTCAACTGAACCACCCTCAATCTCTCTTTTAAGGACTAAATCCCCGCCAGTCATTTCAAAACCTACTACCACAGAGACAGAAGGAAGATTAAGCATTTGTGCTAAAAGTTGTGGAACCTGAAGACAATCATCATCAATGGCCTGTTTTCCAGCTAAAATAAGGTCTGGTTTTTTCCCGGATTTTTCAATTGCGGTCTTAATAGCTTTTGCGGTCATATAGGAGTCCAGATTATCTGGAGCATCTACTAAAATGGCGTCATCTGCTCCCATTGCCATAGCGGTTCTTAATGCTTCGGTATCTTTTACAGATCCGACTCGAACTACAGTTATATTTGCTTCTGGTTTTGATCCTTTAATAAGAATTGCTTGTTCTACGGCAAATTCATCGTAGGGATTCATGATCCATTTAATGGAAGTAGTTTCAATAAAGGTCCCATCGCTTTTTGGGACAACTTTAGTTTCAGTATCAGGAACCTGTTTTACGCATACAAAAATATTCATTAATTCTCCTTAAGAATTTCTTTCGATATTATTAACCTTTGTATTTGTGAAGTGCCTTCATAAATTTGAATTAATTTGGCATCTCTCATAAGTTTTTCAACCGGGTACTCAATGCTATATCCGTACCCACCAAAAATTTGGACTGCATCTGTGGTAACTTCCATGCAAATGTCCGCAGCGTATGCTTTTGCATAGCTTGCAATTAAGGTATTTGATCTGCCTTCTTTTAAAAGCCAGGCAGCTTTTGTCACAAGGTTTCTTGCATTTTCAATTTTTAATGCCATCTCTGCCAACATAAAAGAAATCACTTCATGTTTCGCAATAGGTTTTCCAAACTGAACCCTTTCTTTGGCATACTTAATGGTATGATCAAAAGCACATTGAGCCCCGCCTAAAGCTGAGGAGGCCACCAATGGCCTTGAATGATCTAATGTTTTTTTGGCAATTGCCCATCCCTTACCTGGCCCCCCTAATATATTTTCCTTAGGAATTTTTACATTATTAAAAGTAACTGCACGGGTATCAGAGCATCGATGCCCCATTTTCTTTTCAGGTTTTCCGATTTCAATACCAGGTCGATCCTTTTCAACGATACAGGCCGTGATTCCTTTTTGTTTTAGGGATGGATCCAGAGTTGCATAGACTACAAAAATATCCGCAAAGCCAGCATTGGTGATCCACATTTTTTGGCCGTTTAATAAAAAACCATCTGTAGTTTCTTTTATAGTTGTTTTTAGTGAGGCTGCATCGGATCCTTGCCCGGGTTCAGTTAGGCAAAAGGAAGCAAGTTTAAATGATTCGGTATAAGGGGTAAGAAACTTTTTTTTCTGTTCTTTGGTACCAAAGTTTACAATCGGAATAAGGGCCAGATCATTTGCCATTAAAGCGGTATTCATCCCCATACAACCATAGGCCAGGGATTCAGAAATAATTACAGAATCAATTGGTGAAAAATCATTTCCTCCAAACTCGGAAGGAATTGTGGTGTTAACAAAACCTAGCTCCCAGGCCTGTTTAAAAATTTCAAAAGGCATTTCTTGCTTTTGATCATATTCAAAGGCTTTTGGTTGCATCACGTTTACGGCAAACTTAAACGCAGCTTCCTTAATTTCTTTTTGTTCGGAAGTATAATCAAAATTAATCATTTAGTTTTCCAATGGAGAACTAGCTTAAAACAAAGTCCGGAATTTTAGTCAACTAATTTAATACCCCTAAAGATGAATAAAAAGAAGGAAAAGAAAAAACATTTTTAAGCACCGAGTAATAGGGTAAATCTTTAAGGGGTTGAACCACAAATTTTCTCTGAAATAACCTGGGATGTGGAATTTCTACCAAGGGTGTTCTAAAGGAATTCGTTCCAATAAATAGAATATCTAAGTCAATAATCCTTGGACCTTTTGGAATTAATCTTTTACGCCCCATATCTAATTCAATTTCTAACAAGGTTGCCATGATTTGGTCAGGACTTGACTCTGGGCATTCAAATTCCATTACTTGATTAATAAATTCTGGTTGATCTAAGTAATCCTCTGCAGGAGAGAAATAAAGGCGACTCTCAGCAATATAGTTAAAATGACCGGTTAAAAGGAATTTTGCTTTTTTAAGGTTGTCTAATTTATCACCAAGATTTGTGCCGAGGCCAATGATTAAGGACATATCTAATTTTGGTTGGATTCTAAATGGTCTTGGATATAGGAAGGGATAATGGTTTCCTTTTCTGAAACTGGCGGCCCCTTGATCCCGCATCCAAAAAGTAAAAATAAAAGGAAAATTTTAAATTTCAACAGAAATACCCGCGTTTAAAATATCCGTTCCGGCGTCCAATTGGACATACCAGCCGGGTACTATCCTGACAAGCACCGAAAGTCCAAAAATAAATTTTGAATCCTCAAGCTTATTTACCAACGCAGATTCATAATCAAGTTGAGGCTGAGAAATGGTACCGCCAGTATCCTGACCGGCACCTGGACTATCGGCAATTAAAACCTGGTAACCAGCATAAGGCTGCAGTACAAGGCCCCAAAATATATTTGCGGTCCATTTTATACGGACCGTAATATTGTGGAGGGAAGTATCCAATCCAAAATTTGGAAAATCGGTAATGGTGTTTTGACCGTATAAAGCCGATACAAAGAAATTCCTGGTAAATTGCCAACTGAACTGGCCATTTAATTGGCCATATCGCTCACTTTTTCCGGCCAAATTTATTCCTTCAACGGAACCTAGTGATACGTTTAAAATGGAAGTGCTTTCAATCACAAAGTTTTTTTTGGTCTCATCCTCTTTTAATTCATCCTCCATAATCCCAGTTTTTTCGTAAAGGTTGTCCACATCTTTTGCTTCCTCTTTTTCTTTTTTAAAATAGGAGCTGTCATCACCTCTTACAATCTGTACCTCGCCCCCTTGGGTTAAGGCATCGAACTCAGGTTGGGAATAGATTTTTAAGATTTTTATTCCTGCTATATTATCCTTTGATTTAGCAACAATGGCCCTGGCTACGGGTTTGTTTTTTATAAACAAAGAGATAAAGTCGCCCATGTTAAAGGAATTATTTTCATTGGAAAGAATAAAAATTCTTTTTGTCGGGGAAATTTTTTCTATTTTTTCTAATACTAAGCCTTCCATAGGGGTTACGGTTTGTTCCTCATCAGAGAGTTTTTCCATGACTGTTTGAGATTGTGCGGAAAAACAAAGAAAAAATGCAAACAAAACCAATTTAGACATATTTAAAATTTAATATGAAAAAATAGAAAAGGCATCTACCTTTTAGTTAGTAGATTGTTTTTATCGACTTATGCAATTAATGCCTACTGAATTAAAGATTTTAATCTTAACAAAACAATAAGCCGAATTTAACAATGTATTTAAGATTTTCTTTTCAAGGAGTGATAATGAAAATTTTAAGCTTCATCCTGGTTTTATTAACATTTCTTCTTTACAACTGTTCGAGTTCCGATGTTGAAAAAGAAAAAAGCGAAAAAGAATTAGTTTCCGAAGTGGAACAAAGTTTGGATGACAAATCCGCGGAAGCTCCCAATAAAGAAGATGAGCTGTTTTTCGAGGAAAAACCTCCGGTGGAAGCGGCCATTCCTGCAGCTGAAGAGCCATCCTCGGAACCAGTATCCGAAGTTGCTGAGCAACCAGTTGAAAAACCGGCAGAGGTTAAAATAACCGAAGCAGGGGAATATGTGGTTGAAAAAGGAGACACCCTTTTATTAATTTCCTTTAAGGTTTATGGGGATTATAGAAAATGGAGGCAAATAATTGGGGAAAATCCAGGTGTTTCACAAAAGAACCTAAGAGTTGGAACAAAAATTAAATATACGCTGCCTAATTCTCCTTTTGATTGGAATAAAAATGGCAATGCACATTTAATTTTAAAAGGGGAAACTTTGGGTACCATTTCCAACGAACACTATGGGACTCTCAAAAGATGGAAGGAAATTTATGAGAATAACCAGCCAATGATTTTAGATCCTAACCTTATTTTTGCTGGATTTACTCTCTTTTATGTACCGGATAAAGTAGCTAAAAATTAGACCCTACCTTGCCCTTAAGTTAATAAAGGTGTAACTAAATATGGCCCAGTTTACTGGGCCTTTTTATGTTCAAAATAATATTTTTAACCATTTTACTTACAAGCTGTTCCTTATATAAATACGAGGAATATCCTTCATTTTCAGGTTATGAAAAGGTTTCTAAAGAGGATTATCTGGACCATCTTGAAAGTCTGGGAAAGGTATATCTAGAATCCCCAGGGACCAAGGTTTTGCACCTTTCACCCCATAATTTGGCTTATATTAACTCTATTTATGAAAAAATTCTTAAAAACAATGAAATACTATTAGATAGAAAAATCAAGCTCCGATTTTTTGTTATTGAAAGCGATAAACCTTTTCATTTTTCCCTTCCTAGAGGCCAGATATTTTTTTCCTCGGAATTAATCAAGAATTTTTTTGAATCGGAAAATCTATTTATTTGTGCCTTTAATTTCGAAATCATTAAAAGTCATCGCAATATTTATCCAAAGACAATGGTCGTGCCCAAGGGTTTTTTAGATTCTGATGATCTCCTTGATATTAATAAAATACCATTTGATTCAAAAATTGAAATTGATAAGTGGACATTTTTATCCATGAAAAGGGCCGGGTATGACGATTCTGCCTACCTGATCTGGCTAAAAATCCAAAATAAAAATTCATTTGAATTTTCCAATTTTTTGAAAGGAAGAAATATTTCCAAAGAAGAATTTGTGTTTAAGAATTTTCTTGTGAAAGAGTTAAATGAGAGAAACAATATGGAGATGGATACTGTAAGTGAGGGAAACTCTTCAAAAGGTTATTATAATTTTTTGTTAGAAATTAGAAAAAGATCCATTTGAGAATTGCATGAAAATAGATTGTTGTTTAATCCTCTGTGCCGGTCTTGGCACCAGAATGGGCCCGATAGGAAAGATACTTCCTAAATCATTGTGGCCTCTTTTTGAGAAAAAAATATTGGACCTTCAAATTAGTTTTGCAATATCTCTTGGTGTTGAAAAAATTTATATAAATGCCCATCATTGCTCGGAACAGATAAAAAATTTTATAGAATTATTTAATAGAAAAAACCCGATTAAAGTGAATTTCCTCCACGAGCCAATTCTTTTAGGAAGTGGAGGGGGAGTTCATAATTTAGCAGCTTTGGAAAAGTATCAAGGGAATCTCCTCTATCTGGCGGGGGATCAATTTTATTTTTTTGATAAAAAATACCTGGAGATTGCAAACAATCTTTTAACTGAAAACGGTGCAGTGCTTTTTGGACTTAATGTTAATAACTCCGACCCATATAACAGGTTAATAGTTGAAAATGGACTTTTAAAAAGTATAGAAAAACCCAATAACTCATCTTCTGTAACCTTTTCTGGAATGGGGCTAATTGAATTAAAAAAATTAAAACCCTGCCCCGGAGAATCCTCTTTCTTTGATAGCGTTGCAAATTTCAAGGAGCAAAATATTTATATTATAACGCCTAAAGAAAGCGAGTATTGGGATTTTGGAACTTCAAAAAATTATTTTGATTCATGTTTCAGATTGTTGGAAGTTAAGGATGGCCCCTTTTTGGAATTTTGCAAAAAAGAAGGTATTTTTGAGAAATCTTATGGGACATATCAAGGAAAAAATCTTATAAATTTATCCAAAAAAAGGGTGAACAATCCAAAGGACAATAAGGCCATTGTGCTTGATTACCAAGGAGACCTGTTGGAGATTCAATACTCGGGTATTTATTTAAATGATATTTCTGAAAGGTTGTCATGCTAAAGCTATTTAAACGAAGCCAGAATTTAAAACTAATTCTAGCACTTTTGATTGCTGCATTTCTTCATTTTTTTGTAGTCTCAAGTTTAAATATTGGGGAGTCGGTTTTTGATATCTCCCGATTTATTGAATTTTTATATAGCAAATGGTTCCTTCTAACGCTTTTTTTAATCACTTTTCTATCGGTTTATTATGTTTGGAAAACTTCAAAGGTTTTGCTTCTAACTTTTTTAGGCACCATCTTCGTTTGGAATTTTTATTTATTTTTTAAGGATTTCAATAAACCCCTTATGCTTCTATCTTTTATTTTTTTTGTTGTGTCCCTCTATTTCGTGGGGATTTTAAATTTCGAACTTGAAGAGGCAATTTATACACCAAATTTCACCTTAAACGACCTGGAAGTGCGTCCATTCCATTCTTTTGATGTTTGGCTAGAAACCCCCTCGGGTGGAAAAATCCAGGGAACCTTAACCAATTGGGACCATAATGGTTGTTTTTTCGTCCCAAAAGAAAATAAAATCATAAAACCCCAGGACTTAATTTTAAATATTGATTTCGAACAAACCAGATATACCCAAAAAGGCCAAGTTGTTACCGCATTTGGAAAAGGGATTGGAATTAGATTTAATTTTCAAGGGGAATCAGGTAGCCTTTTTAATTGGAATGATTTTTATAAAATATTAGATGATCGGAGTTACCGACCAAAAGGATAAGGAATTCCTATGGTATTAAGACTGTTTATCTGTGTATTAATTTTACAAGGATGTTTTCCACGTAAGGCCCAAACTCCAGAGGAAGTTTTACGGGAGTATATAACCTATAGATTCTCATCGGAACAAACCAAGGAAAAACTTTTAGAATTCACCACCGGAGAGATTAGTGCAAAGGTAGAGGCCCTGACGGAAGATCAATTCAAGAGATATACAAATATTGGGATATATCGATTAAATAATATGAAGGTTCTGCTTAAGAGTTGTTCCGAAAAGGCTTGTTCAATCACCTACATCTTAAGTTTTAGCAGGGTCAAGGGCGAATCCTTGCTAAACGAGATCAAGAAAGTTGCAGAGATTGAGCTTGTCGAAGGATCTTGGAGAATCAAAGATGTATCTACAGTAAAAACTTACTTCGAATCTGATGTTCCGATCGATGTCCCTTAAAGGGAGTGGTAGTAATTTTTCATTAGGATAGCATCTGTTTCCAAATTTGGACTATTGCAGATTACATAACCCTTACAGTTGAAATCTTTTAAGGATTTTATTAAATCCCGCCAATTAAAATCCGAGTCCTCAAGGTTTAGGTGCTTTAGGTCCCCTTTGGAATTTGAGCTGATTCCAGATACATGTATATGCATGTTATTTAAGGACTCAGCTCCTAGTTCCTCTTTAAGCTTTGAGAGAATTTCAGCAAATTCTTCGTAGGTGTTATACCTTCTGGTCCGAGCATAAAGATGTGAAAAATCCATACAAGGATGGCAGGAGTTAACGGCCTTTGTAAGGCTTAAAAGCTCTTCAAAAGACCCAAATTGTGATGTCTTACCCGTCAACTCAGGTCTTAGTTCGATTTCAATATCCAATCGCCCTAGTCGTTCTTCTATAACATTTAGGCTTTTTTCAACCAGATCAAAAACGTCGTAAGGTGAGTCCTTCATATAAAAAGCCGCGTGGAAGGTCATGGACTCTGCTCCACAAAGATCAGATATCTTCGCAGTTTGGATAATCCTTTCCACAGAAGAGTCTATCTTATCCTGTTCTCTGGCATTTAAGTTAATGTAGTATGGTCCGTGGGATGTAAGTGGAATACCCAGCTCGTAAGAGACCTTACGTAAGTCTGAGGACACCTCTTCCTTCATCCTTACACCATGAGCGAACTCAAGTTGCATGCAATCCAGTCCTAGGGCGTGGATACGCCTTACCCCTTCAATGGGGTTATTTTTCTTAGGAGTTGAATTGGGGACTCCAGCGGTACCAAATAGTAGGGAATTAAATCGCATAACAAATAAACCCTTTTTTAAAGCGCAAAAAACCCATTTATATACTTGCTTTTCCCCCAAATCGATGAGAAATCAAAGACTTGGAGCACAAAATATACAAATATTTTCATATGAAACACTAATGATGCGTTATAGCGTTTTTCTATATAGTTGTCTATATTTATACTCGCCTATGAAATAATGGTTGACGAGGAGCGAAATAAAAATTGAAGTATTTAGTTTTATTCTTACTTTCACTATTTATTCCTGGAGTTTTTTTTGTAATAGGCTTTGCATTTTTAAATGCTTTAAACGTATTTTTATTTGGCATTTTGATCCTATTTTTATTGGTTATTTTTTCTGACAAAATCCTTTTAAGGTTATTTAAGATTAAAAAAAGCAATAAACTTGGATGGGCACAAAATTATATAAAAAATATTTCCTACCAACTCAAAGTTAAAAAATATGCGGTTTTTACTACGGAAGGAAAAAATATTTATACCTTAGACGGGTTTTTTACTCATCCAAGAATAATAATTGGGGAAGAATTTTTAGAATTTTTTTCCAAAGATGAAGCCGAAGCCCTTATCTATGCTTCGATTTTAAGAATTAAAAATAAGGACTCAAGATTTAGATGTTTTTCAAGTCTGCTTATCGACATTTTTTTTCTACCCTTTATAAAAATTCCCTCTCAAAATCTTAAGATTTCTTTTTTATCTTTCCGTTATTTTATAAGAAGCTATTTTTACAAAAATAAAAATGAAATAAAGAAATTTGATAAAAATTTAGGTTTCCATAGGGTCCCTTTTGCATCTGCCCTATTTAAGTTAAATATGCAAAACGAAAAGGGAAATTTTTTTCTTGAAGACTGTGCTTTCTCGGAAGCAAAAACGGATCAGACGATTCGTTATTTTTTCGTTAGTGGATATGATTTCAATACCAGGTACCAGGATCTCCTGAGGGAAAATGGAAAAGCTTAAAAATATAATAAATGGAAAAAACTTATTAAGAATTTTTCCATTATTTTTTACTTTAAGTTTTATCCTTGTTTTAATGCAATATTCTTTTGTATTTTTGGAGTCGGTGCTTTATGACCTTAGGACAAAGCTGGACTTCGGAGCATTCTCCCAAAATGAGATAGTTGTAATAACTCTTGATGAAGAGTCAGACCAGTTTTTAGGGGAAACACTTCCTTATAGCTTTGCTAGCCATATTAAAATGTTTTCAAATTTGGCAGAGGATTCACCCAAGATTGTTAATTATTTTTTGAAATTTTTAGATCCTGATTCCGATAATGAGGTTAAAAATCTCGAAAAGTTAAAACAAAAAATAGACGGTTATATTTCCAAGGGAGGAATTTTTAGATTTGCAATCCATGAGGACGAATGGGGCGAATATCCACCGCCTTCTGACCTTGCCCAATATGGCCATTCAATTGGTAAATTAAAAAAGGCAGAGAATGTTTTTTTTAATGATAATGTTGTCCGATCCGTTCCCTTAACCCATAATGGGGAACCAACAATTTTTTTATGGACGGCAAATAAATTTAGAGATTTTAAAGGATTGCCTCCACTGGACATAAATTCCCTTCAGGGAAATTATTATGTCACCGAGACCGATACCTTATATTCTCTATTTAGATATTCCTCCTCACCCCTTATTGAAAATGGATTCGTAAAGACCATACCCTTTCATCGAGTGCTCACCGGAGATTTTCCTAAAGGGTTTTTTCTTAATAAAATTGTTTTAATTGGCTCATCTTATATATCCACCCAAGACGATTTTTTGGCCACACCCTTTAATAGAAAATCTTTAGATGCTAAAAAGATGGTGGTATATGCGCATCAGATAATGGCCCTGGCTAAAGAGAAAACCGTTTCAAAAATCCCCCTCTGGGTAACCCATTTATTATCTATACTTTCGGCATTGTTGTTATCCTTTGCCATTTTAAGAATGAGTCCCACCCAAGGTCTTATGATGGTCATCGGAGTGATTCTTGGTGCCATCATAATCTCCTTTCTCCTCTTTTGGTTTTTTGGTTATTGGTTTCAAGTTATTCATTTAATAATATCGGTTTTTATCGTTTATTATATTTGGATTCCTTTTAGGGCCATTGGAGAGTACAAGCAAAGATTCGCTTTTGAAGAAGAGGCTAAACTTTTGAAAAGAATTGAAAATCTTAAACAAAATTTTATTTCCTTAATGAGCCATGATCTAAAAACCCCAGTCGCAAAAATATCTGTTTTGGCAGAAAACATGCTTAATAAAAAAATGGATGAAGAAACTAACAAAAAAAATCTTAATTCCATTGTTTCTGCCACAGGAGAGTTGAACAATTTCATTTCCTCGATCCTAGATTTAACCAAAATTGAATCTTCCAAAATTGAGCTTTCGAAAACACCAATTGATGTGAATCAAATAATTGAGAATTGTGTGGAACGTCTCAAATATGAGGCTTCCAATGCAAATGTTATGATCGAAAGTTCTCTTTCCCCTTTATATCCTATCGAGATCGATCAGGTTTTGATTAAACGTGTAATCCATAACCTTGTGGAAAACGCCATAAAATATTCTGGTGGTAATTCTAAAATTGAAATCAAGACCTGGGATGATAAAGATTTTGTTTTTATAACTATATCAGATAATGGAGTGGGGATTTCAAAGGTTGATCTTGACCATGTTTTTGATAAGTTCTATAGAGTTAAAAATGATGCAAGCCATAGAGTTAAGGGCTCTGGTCTTGGGTTATATTTGGTAAAGTTTTTCGTTGAAGCCCATGGGGGAAAGATATGGGTTACTTCGGAGCCTGGCAAAGGAACGACTTTTACCATCAGATTAAAAAATGCCTAAGGAGAAATTATGCATAGGCTGTTAGTTGTAGATGACGATAAAATTCTTCAAGATTCAATAAAAGAAGCATTGGAGTTCCATCAATTTGCGGTGGATACAGCGGACAATGGCAAAGAGGCCCTCAATAAAGTTGTAAAACAAAAATACGACCTGGTGGTAATGGATGTAAATATGCCGGAAATGGATGGCATTACAGCTCTTACCGAGATTAAACGCCATGATCCCTCCGTAATAGTTATTATTCTAACCGCATTTTCCAACATATCAGATGCAGTTAAAGTGGTTAAAGAGGGTGCCTACAATTATTTAGAAAAGCCTATAAGTTCAGAAAATTTAATAGCTCTAATTAAAAGGGCGATCAAAGCTAGGTCTCTTGTTGAAACTTCCGTATTTTCAGCTCCAAGTTTGTCACTAGGTACAAATAAGGATGATCAATTTGTAGGAAAATCAGATGTAATGCAGAAGGTTTTCCATATAATTTCCAAACTAGCAAAGGTTAACACCCCGGTGTTGATTCGAGGGGAATCAGGAACTGGAAAAGAATTGGTAGCAAGGGCAATTCATTTTAATGGACCTCGAAAAGACGAAAAGTTTGTAACGATAAATTTGGCCGCAATTCCCGAAACTCTTATTGAGTCGGAACTTTTCGGGCATGAAAAAGGCGCCTTCACCGGAGCTACTGAAAGAAAAATAGGTAAATTTCAATATGCCAACGGCGGAACATTATTTTTAGATGAGATCGGTGATGTTGGCCCGGCTATGCAAGTTAAATTATTACGCGTTTTACAGGACCAATCCTTCACCCCCATAGGCTCAAATCGGGATGTTAAAGTCGATGTAAGGATAATCTCCGCTTCACACAGAAGCTTTGAGAGGATGATCAAAGAGGGGGGATTTAGGGAAGATTTATTTTATAGGTTAAATATCCTTCCGGTTTTTCTTCCCCCCTTAAGAGAAAGGGTTTCAGATATACCTCATCTGGTAAATTATTATATAAAATATTTCAATTCGGTTCATAATTTGGAAATCAAAGGTACTTCGGATGAGGCCATGGGCTATCTCCAAAGATTTTCCTGGCCGGGAAATATACGCGAACTTAGAAATGTAATTGAGCATGCCTTTATAATTGAGACCTCAGAAGATTATATACAAACGTCTTCCCTACCAGAGTCGGTTCTAGAAGGTAGGAAAATTGAAAAAGTCGAAAAGGAAAATTTTGAAATAGATTTCGAAAGAATTCAAAACTCAGTTTTAGATACCAACATATCCGATAATCAGGGATATAGTTTTTCTTTTGCCCATCATGAATCTGATGGAGAAATTAAAATGGATTTTTCAGAGGCCAAAGATGTATTTGAAAAGGAATTTTTAATAATGGCACTGAGGCTTTATAAGGGAAAAATAAATCAAACCGCCTTAAAGGCAAATATCCCTAAAAAAACACTTTTGAGAAAAATTGAAAAGTACGGGATTGTTGCAAAGGATTTTAGCTAAATGAACAGAATATATAAATTAAGCCTGATGATGGCCACGCTAGTATTAATAGATCAATTTTCCAAAGTCATGATTGAGCAGTATTACCTTTTAGGGGAATCGACACCCATTATTAAAGGATTTTTCAGTTTCACTTATGTAAGAAATACGGGAGCAGCTTTTGGTTTTGGGGCACAAGCTCACGATTCAATTAGAAAGTTTTTATTTCTTTTAATTCCGGTTCTTGTTTGTTTTTATTTAGTTTATTTAATTTGGAAAACCAGAAAAGGTGATGTGCTTTTAAGTTTAGCGTATTCACTTATACTGGCCGGTGCGATTGGAAATTTAATTGACAGATTTTGGCTTGGCTATGTTGTAGATTTTTTCCATTTTTATTTCAGAGATTATCATTATCCCGCTTTTAATGTGGCAGATAGTTGCGTTACGGTTGGGGCAGCTTTTTTGATTTTTGATTTTTTTAAGGAAACTAGAAGGAAAAAAGGGAAGTTGGTCTAGGCAGACTCATATTCCTTTTTCATTTCTTTGACTTCAGCTTCCTCTAAATAAAGTTTAGAATATAAAGTTTCTGTACCCCAGGCCACATAGGCATCTTCCTGGTTATACATCGTAATCGTCTCCCAAGGGCAATCTTGACTACAATTTTGGCATCCAATACATCTCTCTAGATCTATTTCTACAGTTTGTTGGAAAGAGGGGTTCCTTGGATCTGGGCCTGGTACTAATTCGATTGAATCCACTGGGCAACCAGCAATGCAAACCTCACACCCGGTACAACCACTTTGACTTACAACCGCCAAAAGTTTTGGAGGTTTTTTACCTTTTCTTGCAGGTTTTAACCTGGCCGGATGAAAAGGGTTGTTTACAAGTATTTTTTCATTGCTCATTTAATAGGCCTTATAACTGGTATTTTACCTTTTAGTCGGTTTTTTGCCCATAATAAACTAAAATTATTTGATTTGAGAAGTCTCTTATTGTGCGATGAATCAATGTTCTATATAATATAAATAAATTAGGGGGGGCAAAATGGTCGGTCTTTATAGACCAAAAATCCTTTTGATAAGGAATTCCAATGGGGAATATTTAGAGCAACTTTTTTCCAAGGAAGGGATTAGTTATTTTTTGGCCAAAAATATTCAAGAGGCAAACGACCAATTAGAGCAGGCCAATATCGATATGATCATTGCAGTTTTGGATAAAGAAAACTCAAATATTCCTGCATTTTTTAAAAAATTATCTCAAAATCTCCCAATTATTATTGTGGAAGACCAAACCGGGGGTATCGTTCCAAAGGCCTGGAGGGAAAGGAGCGATATATTTCTCACCCAAAAAACCGCCAAGGAGAGCATAGTAAAAATATGCTACGACCTTATAGAACAAAGGGTAAACCATAAAAAAGCAGCCTAATTTCCACAGGTTATAGATTTCATTGTAAAAGTGGTAAAATATGGTATAGGTGATTGAAATCACGTAGGGGTAATATGGAAGGCAAAATTATTGAAGTCACAGAAAAAGCTCTCGCGCAAATCCATAAGATTTTTCAAAAGGAAAAAGTGGAAGAGGGTTTTGGACTTAGAATAGGGGTCAAAGGGGGCGGATGTTCCGGACTTTCCTATAACATTGATTTTGATGCCCAGAAAGAAAGGGATAATGTTCTTGAAATAGATCATATTAAAATTCTTATTGATCCAAAATCTTCCATTTATCTAAAGGGTGTCACCTTAGATTTTAGTGACGGTTTAGCGGGCAAGGGTTTTGTCTTTAGCAACCCAAATGCCACAAATACCTGTGGATGTGGCGAATCATTCTCCGTTTAAAAGGTCTTAATGGAACTGGATTTTATTCGCTTTGAGGGCGGAACCCGAAATCTTTCAGATTGGGAACTTTATAAGGTTAGCGGCAAAGACGCTTTTAAATTTTTGCAAGGTCAAACCACCAATGATCTAAATTCCCTAAAATTAAATGATTCAATTCTAAGTTGCCGCTTAGATCGATCCGGGCATCTAATCTCTTTTTTTTATATTTCCCAAAAAGATGATTACTTTCTCCTTCTAATTCCAAAAACCCTTGGAGAAAAAACCGTCACGGATTTCACCAAGTTTATAATAATGGAAGAAGTGGAAATCTTGCCTTTTAGTTGTGATCTTAAACTGCTTATTACCCCTCTTCGCGATACCCTAAAAAATTATTTTAATGAAAAAGAAATGTTTTATTTAAGGTTTTATGGAGAGGATTCGATCCTTTTATGGGGAGAAAATATCCATAAGGAAACAAACTTTATTCCCATATCCGATAAAGATTTTAAAACACTTCAAGTTTTATCGGGATATCCAATCGCCGATGAAATAATCGCCTCAGAAAAATTGGTCAATGAATTTTATCTAAATGAAATTGCAGTGTCTTACAAAAAAGGATGTTTTTTGGGACAGGAAACCGCCGCCAAAATTGAAAGCTTTCGAGGACCGGCCTATTACCCGGTTCTGCTTAGAGTGGTAGGACTTTCGGATTTGGTTCTGGATTTTTCAAATTTTGAATTGGAAGGAAGAAATGCAGGAAAATTTTTAGATATTTGTAAATTTGAGGGAGAAACTTATATCAAGGCATCTCTTTTCAGAGATTTTCGCCTGGAAAATCGTGGGCTGACCTTTAAAGATTTCAAGGCCACTGTTATTTATTTCCCTTTTTTCAAAAAAAATTCCTCCTGGGATAAGGCCTTTGAACTTTTTCATCTAGCGGTTGACTCTTTTAATGAAAATGACGAATCCAAAGCGCTTGATTTACTCGAAAGATCAATTGCCATTGATAAAACCTTCCCTGATTCCTATGAATCGATTGGGGTGATATTGGGAAGACATGGAAAATATACCGAGGCCATCTCTTATATGGATAAACTGATCGAAGTTGATCCCGATTCCATTATGGCCCATTCCAATAAGTCCCTGTATTTGATGAAACTCGGAAAAATAGAAGAAGCTGAAGTAGAAAAAGAAAAGGCCATAGTAAAAAATTTTGAAAAACTCGGTAAAGAGTCCAGAGAATCTAAAGTTTTGGAGCAGAAAAAAATCAAAGAGGAACAGGACCTTAAGCGCCGGGAGGAAATGTTTAAGCAAGTTCTTGAAATGGATCCCATAGATACCATTGCCAACTTTGGGACTGCAGATATTTTATTTAAAAAGGAAAAATATACTGAAGCCTTGCCCTATTTGGAGAAGGTTTTGGAAAATGATTCAAAATATTCTAATGCATATCTGCTTATGGGTAAAATTTTGGAGGCAATGGGAGATACCCAAAAGGCAAAAGATATATATTCCAAGGGAATAATAGTCGCCACCAAAAGAGGGGATATGATGCCTGCCAATGAAATGCAAAGCAGACTTTCTAAATTAAACTAATTTGTACTTTTTCCTTTTTTCTTCCAAATCCAATTTAAGGGATATTAATTTGGTATTATCTCCTAAAAAATCAAATGCTCTTTCCAAATCTTTTTTAAAAGGTTTGATTTGGGCATAGATTGATCTAACAAGCTTCATTCCTTCTGAATTGATTTTTTTTTGCTTGAAAGCATGTTTTAAATCTGGAAGACAATAATTTAACATCAGATATTCTTCAACGAATCTAGATGCAACTTTTTCTTTTTCTCCAGTAGTTAGGAAATTCATTTTTTCAATGTTTCTAAAAAAGTTTCCAAATAAATGGAGTGCCCAAAAAAAGGTGAAACAGGCATGATAAATTCCTCTGATTGGCCTTAAGGAATTTCTCCAGGGACTGTAATAAATTTTCTCATTATCTTCATTAATAAGTTCGCAAAAATTTAAATAAGTGTTTAGATAATGGTGGCCATTTTCGTGGATCAAATCATCCATTAAATCAATAAAATCCCTTTCAAAAAGATTAATACAGGAATATCCAGGCAAGTTTTGAAGCGAGTAGCTTACAACACCTGGTTCATCCACTGGAAGAATCGTATGGGTGAAATTCAAAAAAGTTTTATAAGAATCTGGGGAATATTTTTTTATAACCTCCAAAGCTTTTTCAATTCTTTTTTTAAATTCATCGGATTTTTTTATTCCGTCCTTACTAGTAGGCAATAGGGCAAGTGTATTATTGAAAATCTTGGGAAGAGGTCTATTAATTTTTTTCTTTCCTAAATTTGTTCTTAAAAAAGTTTTGGAAATCGATTTTATGGAAATAAATTGATTAATATTTGAAAAATCTGAAAATAAATGGGCATCGGAGATATAAATTCTTTGATTAAAATCCCCAATTTCCTGAATAATTTTATATTTAACGGAAAATTTAGGGGATTTGAAGTTTGAATTGAGATGCAGGTAATAAAAAGAAATAATCTGATTTTTCAGATTTGTCGATAATTTCTGGGAAGCCTCCGGTACAGAAAACTTTTTATTTATTAATTTTAAAAAAGAATTGCAATATTCACTTTTTTCCCAAAAATCAAATTGATCCTCTTCAGAATTACAATTTATTAAAAAAAAATAATCTTCAAGAAGATGCAGCCAAAAGAATTTAAGAGGAGAATAGGTTTTAAGTGTTTTATCTTTTAAAATTTCAGTTAATTGTTTTTTGAAAATTAAATTGAAATAAAATCCACTTTTAATTTCCGATTTAATTTCTTTAAGTAAGAAACCATGGTAGAAATTTACTTTTTTTTTAAGGGATTTTTGCTGTATCGTGGAAAATATTTGATTCATTTGGCCACTAATAAAATGGCTGGGGCAGAGGGATTCGAACCCACGACCAACAGATTAACAGTCTGCTGCGCTACCACTGCGCCATGCCCCAATTTTCAATAAGTTAGAGACCTTTTATCCTTTTTTTGCTTGGTTCTGTCTAGAAAAAATATTTGGGGTTAATAAAAAAAACATCCCTAAGTTCTTGAGATTTCAATAAATTGAACCCAATCGATTAAGTTAAAGGGTGGAAAGCACGAAAATAATATATGGACCGCCCTAAACATAAATCCATATTAACGGATCTCCTTCGGGTTCTCACACCAGAGGAAATCGATGAGCTTTCAAAAATCTATTTAAGCTTTTTTAGAAGGGAATTAACCATTCTTTTAAATGAAAAATTGAATGAAGAAAAAATGGACCTTGGCTTCAGTCCCGTCCTATCTCCTCCTCCAATTTCCAAAATTAAAAGGATTACTAGAAAACAAAGATCCTTACCGCCCTTGCTTGAACCGAAGGTCACCGGTGGGGTGGTTTTTATTTTGGATGAAAAAGAAAAATTTTCAGAGTTAAATAAAAGGCAGAAAAAACTTAGGTCAAATTATTCCAAAAATCTAAAACTTTCTCAAAGACCTTCCAGAGGTGTTTTGGTTAATAAAAAATGCTCTTAACTATTAAGACCCTTAATATTTTTTAGGTCCTCAATTTTCTCGGTGGTTACCTCCAGGCTTCCTTGCTGAAAGACACAGGAATCTATAGTTGCAACGGAAGCAGGTCTGTAGTTCCCTGAATTTTTGACTCCACCAAATGGTAATCTTGCACTGGCACCTACAGTGGAACGGTTTAGGTTTATTAATCCCGCATCTATTTCCTGAAGGCATTTCTTAAAAATTTTTTGGTCCTGGGTAAATACCGAAGCCACTAATCCATATTCTGTAGAATTAGCGATTTCAATGGCCTCATCGATTTCTTTAAATGGAATAAAGGTGCAATTTGGGCCAAAAATTTCGCTCATTAAGAAATGGCTTTTCCTATCCATGGATTTTCCCAGATGAATTGAAGGGGAAACGTAGTGGCCTTTAAATTTTTTGGTAATTTGCTTACCCCTCATAATTTCTTCTAGACCTTCTCTTTTTGCCATTCCCATAAAGAGGAGATAGTTATCCACCGCCAGCTGATCCACCAAAGGCCCCATAAAGGGCTCTTTTTCAAAATCAATGGGATGATCAACAATGATTTTTTTCGCCAACTGATGGAATTTTGAAATAAATTCATCCTTGATGCTTTCATGTATGGGGATAATAGAAGTTGAAGTGCATCTTTGACCGGTGGTTAAAAAGGAGGCCTTTAAAAGCTCGGTCAATGCGTGCTCAAGGTTTGTGTCTTTGCACAGGATTGAGGAGTTTTTTCCACCCAATTCCAAAGCAACTAATTTTGACAAATCTTTATGGGTGGCAGAAAGGATGGCTAAACCAACTTCCTTTGAACCAGTAAAAAAGACCCCTTTAATTGCCTTTTCGGCCAATAATCTTTTACCGGTTTCACCATCACCTTGAATAAGGTTAATTACTCCTTCAGGGAAATTAGCTTTATCGAAACATTCAATTAAAAGCTGTCCAGAATAACAGGTTTTTTCAGAAGGTTTAAATATTATAGAATTTCCGGCCATCAATGCGGCCAGGATTTGTCCATTGGCAAGGTGACATGGGAAATTGAAGGGACCAATCACAAGACAGGGACCTAGTGGCCTATAATAAATATATCCATTGGTATCCGGGAGGATTTTTTCAAAAGATTTATTAGCAATCCTCGGTAGGGAATCCGTTATAGTTACATCGACTTTATGAGCAATGTTGGAAACCTCGGTAAGTGCTTCCCATAAAGGTTTTCCGGTTTCTAATGCGATTGCGGTGGCAATATCATCCTTTCTGGAGAGGACAACCTCTTGGTATCTTTTTAAATAAGAAATTCTTTCCTCAACATTTTTTGCCTTCCATGTTTTGAATCCATTCAATGAGGACTCAACCACTTTTGTGACATGGCTGAATTTAATTCCACATTCCCAAAGGAGTGTATCTAAATCTGCCGGACATTCTCTTTTTATAATTCTGTCGGCGGAATCGGTACCTGATTTTTGTGGAAGATGGAAGCCAGAATTAAAATAATCACCTTTGAGGTCAAATTTCATTTATTTTTCCTTTAAGTCTAAAAAAATTCCTGAAGACTTAAAGTCCTCGGGAATTTTGTAACCAGGCAAATCTTTTGAGGAAATAATAATTTGGGAATTTTCTATTACATTTGCCATAACCCGGGCCGCTAAAAATTTTCCCTTAGGACATGGAAGTGTGATGATAGTAGGAGTGGCGGTGGATTTGTTAAATCCAGTATCAAAAACGATTTTTCCATTAAACATTTTTTTGATAACTTTTATATCTTTTAATTTTGCCCGGTAATGTGGACCACCGTCAAAGGGGTCGACCTGTTTTGTATACTTAAACCCAATAGCCTCCAACATCCTTTTAACAGGTTTGGTTTCCTTGCCTACTTCTCCAATAGCAGATCTGGCTTCCATGGGGAGGAGAGTTTCGTAAATTTTTTCCCGAGGATAGAAAGTTAATATAAATTCTTTGTTTGTCCTGGAGAGTAAATCAGCTTCATGATAATTCATGTTAGTAAATCTTCTTCCAATGGCTTCCCAAAGTGGGGAATTGCCTTCAGAGTCAAATGGAGGCAAAAGTTCAGCGTGGATTTCCTTTTTAAAATTTTCGGGATGAAGTCCCAAATAAAGAAATCGAACATATGATAGAACTTTTCCAATTTTAAGGGGACTCTGTCGATATTCCGGCATTAAAACGAGACCGCCGATTTCGGTTGGACCGTCAGTTTCAATTCCTAGTTTTAATGTACCATGAATAAAACCAGATCTAAGGGTTTCCGAATATTTTTTCTCCCGTCCTACCTTTAGATAAAAATGAGGTTCCTCTTCGGTTCCATGTTGAGCATGAATCATGGAAACTCCAATAACTTTTTTTTCCTCTAAATCTTCGATAACAAAAATATAATGGTTTTTCCAAAGTACGGGAGATGGATTTTTAAAAGATTCAATGGAGCTTTTTATTTTATCGTTTAAAGCTTCCTGATCTTGGGGGAGATTGATGAAATTCATTAGAAGGCTAAGTTCATAAATCGAATCAAGATCTGAAGCCTCTACGGATCTTATAATTAACATTCTATCTCCTTTAAAGTCTCCTCAATCAGAGAGAAAATTTCTTTTATATGACCCTCGGTTAAGGACAAAGGAATTAAAAACCTAATTCTTGTGGGTTTCTTCCCACCCTTATAGCAAATTACCCCCCGCTCAAATAAATTTTTTAAAAATTTGGTGGCCAACTCATCTGACCCATCCCCAATCTGGAATGAAATCATTGTTCCAATACCAGATATATTTAATAACTTTCCCTTTCCGATTTTTGAGAGGCCCTCTAGGAAGGTTTTTTCAAGTCGGGCAATTCTTCCATCGTCGCCATAAAAATTTCCTTCCCTAAGGTAGCGTAAGATGTCTGTCCCAACAGATATGCCCACTAGAGGCCCATTCCAAGTACCAGCAATAAGGCCTGGTTTGGGGTTCAATTCTTTGGTGTAAAATGTTCCAGCTGACTGCAACACTTTACCTACAGTAACCACATCAACATATTTTTCCAGTTCAAACATTTGAAAAGCAAATAACTTTCTGGTTCGGGCAAACGTTTGAACCTCATCTATAATAATATAGAGGCCTTTTTCCTTTCCCCATTTGCAAATGGATTTATAATATTCCTTATTGGCGAAATTAAACCCGGCCTCTCCTTGAATCAGTTCCATCATGATGGCAGATAATGAATCTTTGTCTTTTGCCCAAATCTTTTCTAGATGTTCTATCGGATCTTTGGGGTAAAACGGAATATGTTCTACCTCCAAATATTTGGGCATTCCCTGGCTGTAATCGGGATTATGAGTTATATTTTGCGTAGCAATAGTTCTCCCAGCAAAAGCATTATCAAAGGCGATAATTTTGTATTTAGGGGCAGTTTTTTGCCAAACTATTTTTAGTGCATTGTCATTAGCAAAACTTCCCGATGTCGCAAACCAAAAATGGGATAGGTTTGACCCTGCTACAGATTTGATTAGTTCCTCAGTTAAAGTTTTTACTGGTCCATGAGGAAGAAGATTGCCGCACATCAAGGAATCATAAGTAGCTGCTTTTAAATGGGCTTTTATTAATAGTGGGTGAGAGTGCCCCAGAAGGTTAACCCCCATGGAACAGTTAAGGTCATATTTTATGGAACCATCCACTAATTCAGTAAAAGGACCATGCCCTTTTCCGTTTGAGAGATAATTATAAAAGAATTTATTTCCCCTATCTTTTTCGAAAGCTTCAAGAAGGGATTTTTGAACATTTTTGTCGGTTGGGCCCTTCACGGAATTTATTTTTTGTTGTTCAATAAGAATCGAGGAGAATAAGGAATTCATTTGGTCCTGAATTTCCTTTGAATTTACCCCCGCTTCCATGATAATTTCCTTAACTGAAATTCTAAATCAAGATGTTTAAAAGACAGTGAACAACGTTAACATAAACCAATCCTTAAAGTCATTAGAATCACTCTATTTAAAGGGCGAAATTGCCTCTGCAGTGGATGCCCAAAAAAAGATGGAAGGTGCCCTAAATCCGGGACATCTTTACTATAACTTAGGCTCACTTTATTTGAAAAAAGGGGATATTGCTGTGTCGCGATATTACCTTGAGCTATCCAAAAAGAATAATTTTAACACTAGCATGGTGGAGCACAATTTAGGCGTTGCCAAAAAAACCCTTGAGGTTAAAGAAATTGGTCTAGAGGAAGGTTTTACAAATAATGCCATTAATTTTGTTTTGCAAACCAATCCAGTCAATTTTTTAACTTTGACTTTAATATTATCCCTTTTGACCCTTTTTATTTGGAGAATAAGATTATTTAAAAATAAGGTTGTTATAATAATTTGTTTCCTTATTTCCTTTTTTCCTTTTTTATTCCAACAATTTTATTTATCTAAAATTAAATTTGCGATATCGCTTGACGTGACAGAGATCCATGAGGGACCTTCTGCAATCTTTTCAAAAATTGGCTCAGTTAGACCTGGAGAAAAAGTTTTGGTCGGAGAAGAAAATAACAATTGGTTATATATCTCTTATCCAAAAAATCTAAATGGTTGGGTTGATAAGAGTAAAGTTGGTATTTTATAGCCAAAAAGGTTTTTATGAGAATTTTCATAATGGGTTCCCTTCTTCTTCTTTTTTCATGTGCAATTGAAAGACCGGCCGGATCCTCTGAAGCAGAAGTTTTATATAAGGAGGCCATTGCTTATAAAAATGACGGCCATTATTTAGCAGCAATTGAAAAATTAAATCAAATTCGTTCCAAACACCCGTATAGTTATTTTGCGACCCACGCTGAGCTTTTAAACGCTGATATCCTTTTCTTGCAAGAAAATTATATTGAATCAGGTGCAGCATATCTTTTATTTAAAAATGTTCACCCAAAATTTGATAACCTACCTTACGTTGTTTACAAGATTGCTGAGTCCTACTATTACCAACTCCCATCCACTTTTGATCGGGATCTATCCGGAGCGGATGAGGCCATTAAGTACTATAAGGATCTAATAGAGAATTATCCAGGTTCAACATTTGTTAATGAATCCAAAGATAAAATAAAGGAATGTTATAATCTTTTGGCAAAAAAGGAACAATATATAGCAGACTTCTATTATAAGACGGGTGAATACTTCGCGGCCAGATATCGTTATTTGGAAATTTTAAAAGATCCCGCCATAGAATTTCCACTGAGAGAGCATTCCATGATAAATATTGTTAAGAGCTCTTGGTTTTTAAAAGAATATGAAGCCTGTATTGAACACGGTAGGGATTTTTTGGAAATGTTAACCGAAAACAATAAGAAAAAAATGACTAATTTGATAAAAAACTGTGAAAAGAAAAAAATGGAGTTTAAAATATAAATAGGAGATTTAAAAGTGAACTTCATGGATGAAAAAGAACTCTTAGATAAAGGCAGAGACTTTTATAAAAAAGGGAATTTTAAAGCGGCCCTTGAGGTGCTTTCAGACCTTGTAGAGGTAGCTGGAAAAAATACCGAAGGGTTTTTTCTTCTAGGAAATATATTTCATCAAAGGGGAGAAATAGGAAAGGCCATTAAAGCTTTTCAAAGGACCCTTGAGCTTGACCCCAACCATACCGATGCGGCCATAAGCCTATCAGTTGTTTATAATGACATAGGGAAATACGAAGAAGGACAAAAAGTATTTTCCAAGGCCCAGGAAAGAGTTAAATCAAAAAACCAGGGCGTTGACCCCCATATTAATAAAAAATTCTCTCAGCGCCACTATGAGCTGGCAGAATTTTATATGACCTACCAAAGATATGATGAGGCCCTATTCGAATATAATAAGGCCATCCAACTAGATCGGGATAATCTTGAGGCGAGAATTAAAATCGCCAAAGTTTATGCCAAAAAAGGTTTTACCAATAAGGCGATTGAGGAACTTAAAACTTTAAAAAATGAACATCCTACCTATATTCCAGGCTTTTTGGCGCTTGGGGTATTACATTATGGAAATGGAAACGTCCTTGAAGCACAGGCCGAGTGGGAAAAGGTTTTATCGAAGGAACCATTTAATAAACAAGCGGCGATGTATTTGAATTTATCGAAAACTGCTACCGAAACATCTCTTTAAACGTTGGTTTCTTTTGGGGATCTATTCTTTGGTGTAACAGCGGGCATGACTTTCTTATCTTGAGTGGATGTGTAATTTACAATATATTTTTTCAATTCATTACAAATCGGAAGCCTAACCTCTAATTTACTATCCTGAAGGACTATTTGGCGGCCTTTTCTAGTTTTGTTATTGATAATTAGTGGGGCCTTTAGATTTGCCGACATATCCATCACCTGTTTTGGAATGGTTAATATGCAATAAACTGAGGCGTCACTTAAATCTTTAAGTTCTAAACTTTCTAGTTCAAGCGGAAGAAGTTTTAGTGAATATTCTGGATTAAAAATCTTTGGCTCAATTACCGGAAATGCCAAAGCCGGTTCGTCTTTTGATTGGAGCCAAAGGATTAAAGTTTGGTCATTGGGGTCTACAAGGAAAAAATTTTTTTGACTTTCAAATCCGAGAATTCCTTCTGGAATTTGGAAGAGTTCTTTATCTTGCACTTCTAATTCGCCAAATCTTGTGGTGACAACCTTCACTTAATCCTCCAGGAAACCAAGAACGAGTTTTAAGTCTGAATTTTAACAGTCAGAAATTTGAAAGGGCAAGAAGTATTATTTCTTTTGTATGTCGTCATTTAGACTATGGATGGCATCCAAGTCACTGGTTGAAGCTTCAATATTTTGATCTTGAATCGCTTTGTATACTTCTTCTCTATGGATTTTTGTTTCTTTTGGAGCCTTGATTCCAAGACGAACTTGCTTTCCTTTAATCTGAACAACTACGATTTTGATATGATCATCAATCGCAATGCTCTCTCCCAGCTTCCTTGTCAATACTAACATAACTTTTCCTTACTCAGTTCCTAACTGAGCTAAATAACTTTGTGCTTCATATATTATTTTGCCCTACAAAAATCAAGGAAAAACTATAATTTGAGTATGAAATAAATTAACGCAGAAAGTCTAAAAGGTTTTGGCTTAATGCAATTTTACCAGATTGGTAGGCGGTTTTAAGTACGGAGTTTTGCTTACTTATATCACTAAAAAGTTCGGCGATATCTTCGTCCACTAGCTTGCTTTTAAAATCAGCATTGTTGATCTTTTCAAGGCCAATATTTTGGGTCGCAGCGGATATGTTTTGATTTAGGGCACCTATTTTGGTCCTCATGGTATTAACCCGATCCAGGTTATCGTCAAATCTTTCTAATAAACTCCTTATTGTGTCCCCATCATTGTTTTCAAGCGCACCTGCTAAAGCATCAAGATTTCCAAATATTCCATTTCCAGTGGAGAAGCTTTCCTGCATTTTATTAACACTGGCCAAATATCTCCCCTGTTCCACGGTTTGATTTACCTCTTCAAATTCTCTGATTGGATCCCTTGAAAGTTGTTCGATTTTATTTGAAGTAAAAAAAATTTCATTTCCAGGAAGAGCAATAGGAACAAAAAAATCTTTGGCAACTTCTAATGTGAGATAGTTATTGTCTCCATGATATTTTCCATCGCTTGAAAAAGGTGGTTTAAGAGAATTATAACCACCGAAAATATACCGAATTCCTTCTCGTTTATTGGCAAATGCCAAAGCCTGGTTTCTAAGCTCTCTAATTTCGGAGGCGACATTGGATCTTTCCTTAGGACCGTAGGTATCGGATGCCTGGTAGATGGCCAATTCCTTTGCACGGCCAATTATTTCCCCAATTTGTGTAAGGGCATCCTCAGCAGCATTTAGTCTGGCAACTGCCTTATTGGAATTTCTTAAATATTGTTCATTAAATTCATCTCGACTTTGGATCCCGAGAAATTGAATATTGGCCAATGGATTATCTGATGGTTTATTAATTTTTTTAAGAGTTGCCCCTTTTAATTGGAGATCTTCAACCTTAGATTTGACCCTGTTCAAAGTAAAATTTAATGCATCCGTTGAGGAATTTTCACTTACTCTTGTCATATTTTATTCCTATCTTTTTAAATCTAGTACCGCATTTATCATTTGTTCAGATTCCTTAATCACCTTGGCGGAAGCTTGGTAAGCATTTTGATATCGGATCAAATTGGTGGCTTCCTCATCCAGGGAGACTCCTGAGATCCTTTCTTTTAAAGATTTAAATTGTGCCAAAATACCTTGGGTCTGGTCGTGATTAAGTTTCGCTTTCCCAGCGGCCATCCCCACATCGGCTATGGATTTTAAATATTCTTCTTCGAGGGTTGCCCTTCCATCGTTTAAAAGTTTTTGATGGGGAACTTTTGATATAGCCAATGCCACCCGGTTATCACCTGGCATACTTGGTAGTAATCCGGTGGTGATGTTGGATAAATCGGCTTTCACCAAATCGCTAATTTCCACTTGAGAAGATGCCCCAGAAGGGCCATCGATGTCTTTGAAAAAGTTAATTCCTGTTGTTGGTCCATAAGCATCGCTTGCAGGTGGTGTTTCTTCGGGACTATTGGTGATTGTCCGATTTACAAATCCTTTTTGGTGAATGCTATTTACTGTCTTTACAAGGCCGAAAGCAATATTATCCAACTTATTTTTGATAGAGCCCACAATATCATTTTTAGCAAAGATTGCGGCACCTAATGATCCGTTTTTAATTTTTGCGGTTATGGGAAATGAAGGTCTAGCTTCAAAATAAACCTCTAATCCGTGGGTAATTTTTCCATTTTTATCTTTAAATGGATTAACTTGAAGTTGGTTAACTATACCACCAGAAACCAAAGTTCCAGCACCATCAATATTGACGTTATAATTATGTCGATTGTCCTCATAGGTGGTAACTTTTAAAAATTTTGAAATATTTCTAACTGCCATATCCCTCTGATCCATCAGATCGTTGGCATTTCCACCCGTTGCTACCATTACCGTGATTTTTTTATTTAATTTTGCCACCTGATTGGCCAGATCATTGATATCATCAATTTGCATGGTAATTTGAGTATCCATGTCCCGGGCCACACCGATTAGGTCGGAATCCATTTTTACAAAATCTTTGGCCACCATTGCGGCATTTTCTCTTACATAAGACCTAATTGCCTCATCTTCAGGGTTTCCTGCAAGTTCGCTAAAGCTGTTAAAAAACCGAGTTAAAATTTTATTAAATCCTTCTCCATCTATATCTCCAAACACGGCTTCTAGCTGTCCAAGTTTGTCTGCCAAAAGCTCGTTGTAAGTGTCTTCAGTGATAATCATGTTTAGTTTCTTTTCAATGAAGCCATCACCAATTCTTCTAATTCCCGCGACACGAGCACCAGTACCTTGGGTGAGACCGTCTTTTACAACTGGGATTCCAGTGGTTATATCCACTCTTTGTCTGGTATAGCCTTCGGTATTTGCGTTAGCTACGTTATGGCCAGTGGTTTCCATTCCCTTTTTTGAAACGTTTAATCCGGAAATTCCAATACTAAATATGTCCGCCACTTACACTCCTTTAGAAATGGTTTCACCAGAAGAATTATATGTAGAAAAAGATTTGTGCCCTAAGGCCGCTCTCTTCCAATCGTTTAATGAAATCATCGCTTTATTCAAAAAGAGCTGATTTCTTTTATTTTGCTGTTTTAATTTTTCAATTGTTTTATTTAAAAGAGTATTGAACCTTAAAAAATGTTTCTGTTCCCTTTCTATTGGATTGGTTCCAAGAAACCTTATCAAATCATTTACCGATTTTATTTGCTCTTGGGCCTTTAGGGAAGAATTGATTTTTTTAATTAATCGTTGTCTCAGCAGTTCCAATTTGCCTATACGATTAATTACCACTTTTTTTTCCGAAACCACTTTTTCTAGGTCTTCAATTTTGCTTTCAAGAAGCAGGAGATATTCATCCGAAACGAGGTTAAACATTAGAGAATGTTCCTCACAAAGTAGTTTCCAAAGATCGGTTACCTCAAAATAAATCTCATTATTTGCTTGCATTATTCACCCCATATTTGAAATTCTTTTCTTGAAATCGTTTCTGCCAATTTGTTGTCATCAATTTCGTATTCACCCTTTTCAATTTTGGATTTCAAAGATTTTATTCGTTCGGAATTATCCTTTTCAGGAGCAGAATCAGATGCCTTTTTTATTTGTGAAAAAAGTTTTGTAGCTTCAGGAATGGAAACCTTAGCATCGGCTTGGCCTGAATCTTTTACCTTGTATCCGTTAGTGTCTTCTTTTATAAAATTATTGGATCTTTCTTTTATATCCCGGGTTTTGTTTTCAGTAAAAAATGGAGACTGTCTCGAGGTGTTTTCAATTTTGCTCATATTTTATTCCCCTTTGCGTATTGGTTTAGGGCATTTCTTCTGCTTTTTGGATAAATTTGATTTAAAATTAGTTCTTGGACACCCATTCCCTCATCGTTTTCTGCCATTGCTTTGGCCTGTTCTGAGGTTTGAAGAGTATTGTAGTAATTTTGGGAGGTGGATTGTTCCTCATCAGAAATTGTAGCTTTCATTTTTTCCAGCATATATTCTAAAAACTGTCTCTCCATTCCAGATGCGATATTTCTATAAGGTTTAGGAATATTATCATTTTTTTCCACTGGTCTATTTTGCATGGTCAAAGGAATTTTTCCGGGAATTTCCACTTTTGTTCTCCTTAAATCAATTCAACTTCCCCAATAAGGGACCCATTTCGCTTTAGTGCCTCTATGATAGGAATTAAATCTCCAGGTTTCGCTCCAAATTTATTTAGAGCTTCAACTAAATCTTTTAAGGTGGCTTTGGAATCCATAAACATGCTTGAACCTTTGGTTCCTTCTTTACCTTTGGCAGTCTCAGCTACTTCTCTACCTTTGGCAGTCTCTGCTACTTCAATGGTGAGGTCTCCATGAGAAATTGCAACAGGATACAGGGTCACATCTCCTCCGGAAACTATCGTTCCAGTTCTTTCATTGATTATTATTTTTGAAGGGACGTCCACATTCACTTTAAAATTTTCCACTAATGCCATCAACTCAACGGATCTTCGGTGATAACTTGTTGGAATAGTAAGGTCCAAAGTTCCCGAATCTAATGCCCGAGCAAAGTATCCGCCTAATTCCTCATTAATGGTTTTTTCAATTCTGGCGGCGGTAGTAAAATCTGGATTATTTAAGGCGAATCGAATTTTATTTTGGTTTTCAAAAGTGGCAGGCAATTCTTTTTCAATGGTAAGGCCATCCACTACTAATCCTGTAGTTGCAAATTTTTTATCATTTCCTCCGATTGAAACTTTACCGGATGCAATTCCGTAAATTGTGTTATTTCCTCCTTTTAAAGGAGTGACAAGAAGGGTTCCGCCGGCCAGCGATTTGGCATCTCCAATAGAGGAAATAGTAACATCAGCTTTTTGTCCTATGCGGGAAAAAGGTGGAAGTTGAGCTGTTACGACAACCCCGGCAACATTTTTTGATTTTATTTCATTTTGAGGATTTAGCCCTAATTTTTGGAATAGGATTTTAAGAGAATTATTGGTGGTCTCAAAAGAAGAATCACCAGACCCATCCAAGCCCACAACTAGACCATATCCGATTATGGGATTTTCCCTTACACCTTTTATGCTTACCAGATTTTTTATTCTGGTAGTGGACGCTAGGGAAATAACTGGTGTTAAAATTATGATTAAAATTAAATTCTTCATTTTTTTACCTTATCACTGTTACAGTAGTCTCCATTAAATTCTTTGAATTTACCCTATCATTGGGTTGAATATCTTTTTTTGCCACTAAGGCATTTATTTCCAGTAATTTTTTTGTACCTTTGAAAACTACCGTCTTTTTACCCTTAAGAAGTAAATGAGTTTGATTTACTTCTTCTTCAACTACGGTGGAAATTTGGTCTGATGGTTTGTCATCACTCTCGTTAGCAACCTCTTCCGCTGGCTTTTCCGCTGGCGCTGCACCTTCTTTTTTATCGCCTGCTTCCTCAAGACCCTGTGCCTTAGCATCCAATTTTAATTCGGTGCCAATTTCCTTACGGAGATTCCCATAGACATCGATGATAATAATATCACCCAATTTTCTTTCCGATGCATTGGTGAAAAGGTAACTATCCGTTCCTTTTCCCGTCCAAAGACTTGGATTTGGAGGATCTTTTTCGGTAACGATTTCCTTATGGCTTGCGATGTCTCTTTTGAGATCTACAATGGCAGAATCTGTGTCCTCGTCAGATACAAATCTCCTGTTGGTTCCACAAGAAGTTAAAAGTAAAAAAAGAATGAAAATTAAATTTTTTATATTCATAAATCAACCGAAAGTGTATTTTCTCCAATTACTTTTCCAAATAAAACAGTATTATTTTTTTGGTTTTTAACTTTAACAATCTCTCCAATTTTTCCGGATGACATTGGAATGCCAAAGCTCTTAATGGAGATTCCTCCACTTACCAATTTCAAAATGGCGGGAGATCCAGCTTTAATAAGATCTTTTTTCCTAAGATTTGATTTTTTAAGTGGCATTCGTTCATTGATATCTAGGTTTAACCTGTAATATTTTATTTCTTCAATATTGGTAAAATAATCATTAGGATTTGAAACAGATATTTTTACAATTTCAAATTCATCAGGAGAAAGAGTTTCCTGGGTTGAAGGGATAACGGTTTTTGAAATTAAAATTGGCGTCAAAATTTTTAAATCACCATTTGCCCAAACAGTTTTTTGGTCGATTCTTATTTCTAAAGCTTTTTTTCCCAGAGAAGAACAGGATGGGCAATAGATAGACGCCGATTCTCCATGAAAGGCTTTTTTGCCATTTAGGGCGGTTAAATTTTCCCACAGCCAATCCGGTGGAAGATTTATAAAACTAATTAGAGGAATTATTTCAAATTTTTCCGGAAGGATTTCTAACGTAGGAGGTTCCATTGCCTTTTCTAGATAACCGGACCGAAGTGGCCCATTTGACCCCAAGACCATTTCAATTGCTTTTTTCTGAATATCTTCCGGGCATGAGGTTTTTTCAATAAGATCAGAGGTGAGGAGGGTATTTTTTTCACCTAAGTAGAATGTTTTTTTATAAAATATAATTTGGCAGGCAAAAAGTTCTGCGGTTACCGTTCCAAAAAGTATAAAAAAAATTATAATTTTTTTCATCAATCACCTTAATGTATTTATCGTTTGGAGCATTTTATCCGCTACTCCCATAACCTTTGAGTTCATTTCATAGGCCCTTTGTGCTCGAATTAATTCTGTCATTTCAGTCATTATATTGACGTTTGATGCTTCCAAGGCGCCTTGTTGAATTGAGCCTGCATTGTTTAAAGATGCAATATTTTGAATGGGCCCACCGGAGGCCACGGATTCTTCATAAAGGTTTTTCCCTTTAGATCGCAGTCCCACCGGATTAACAAAAGTGAAAAGTGGAATTTGGCCGACGATTATGGGTTCCGTTTGGGCGCTTAAAAAAGCTTCTATTATCCCGTTTTCAGCGATATTTATATTAGTAGTACCCTGAGGAACGGTCATTTCTGGATAAAGGGAATAACCATTTTTATTAACAATTTTGCCGGTATTATCTAAATTAAAGGCACCATCTCTAGTATAATTAAGCCTGCCATTGGGTAAAATTATTCCAAAAAATCCATCTCCGTTTATTAAAAGATCAAAGGGGTTATTGGTAATATTGGGATCTCCCTGGATAAATTCTTTTCGAATTGCGGAAACTTTTGATCCGGACCCAATCTGGACTCCAACGGTATGGAAAGTATCTGGGCCAGTACGAGCACCCTGTTCAGTTATGGTTTGATAAAAAAGATCCTCAGTTTCTGTTCTAGATTTTTTAAATCCAACGGTGTTCAGGTTGGCAATATTGTTTGAAATGGTGTTTACCACCTCTTCTTGCGAGGCCATACCGGTGGCGGATGTATTTAGTGCCCGGATCATTGAATGGGCAATAAATGGAAGGAGAGCTAAAACCAATATAATATTAAATTTCACCAACCCTCCCTAAAATTTAGAAATTTCATTTACGGCCTTTCCTGCCATATTGTCATAGGCCTTAATAATCTGTTGTATGGATTCAAAATGCCTTGATGCCTTTATCAGATTGGTCATTTCTTCTAAGGCATTAACGTTTGAACTTTCTAAAAATCCTTGATGTAGGGTAGAAACCAGCCCGCCTCTTTTTAAATTTGATTCTTCATTATTTATAAAAAGTGAGTTGCCTTCTTTTCTTGTGGCATGGGGATCAATAAATTCAATTAAAGAAATTTTTCCTGAAATATTTCCATCAACAATTACTTCACCATCTTGGTTAATTGAAATCTTACTACCTGAAACTTTAATGATTCGATCCTGGGGTTGACCAGTTAAGTTAGAAAGAACCGGGTACCCTTTTTCGTTAACCATGATCCCTTGGTTGTTTAAGGAAAAGGTGCCTCTTCTGGTAAATCTAACTCCATTGGGCGATAAAATTTCAAAATGGGCAGGCCCATTTATACCTAAATCCAGGGGATTTCCTGTGTGATCTAATTGTCCTTGGGTTTGGTCCGTATAAGTTGCATCAACTAATACTTGAGCGTTTTCCGCACCAAAAGTTCTATAGAAATCTTCGGGGCTAAATTCTTTATTTGGCAGAGCAGCAATTTGAGCTCCAGGATCTTTTTCTAAAACAGTCAGGTATTCCTTAAAAGTTAATTGGTCTTTTTTAAATCCGGGCGTATTGGTATTGGCCAAATTATTGGCGATGTTATCAACATTTCTTTGTTGGGCAATTGCCCCTGATAAAGGTACCCAAATTTCCTTCAAGGCTCCTCCTATGCTATTTTTAATATTAGTTTGAACGACAATTTTTCCACACCGGGCAAATTTATCCATGGAAAGGAAGCCTTTGATATTGTATGGTTTTGAAAAAAAATTGAGCTTGCAGCGTCAAAAAATTGTCTATAATAGGAGAAGTTTCTATGGTGAAAAATAAAGAGGGAGATTTTGAAAAATACCTCAAGTCTTTAGAGGAAATCGTAGAGGAACTTGAATCGAAGGAACTTTCTCTAGAAAAAAGTATAGAAAAATTTGAAAAGGGAGCTGAACTTTATAAAAACTGCAAAAAAATTTTAAATGAGGCAGAAAAGAAAATTGCTGTCTTAACTGAAAATTTAAAAGAAGAAGAATTCGAGTGAAAATAACTTTTCTTATTTTTTTACTTTTTATATTTTCCTGTTCCACAAAAAAAACTGAACAGGAACCCATGGTTGCTGTTCCTAATGATGTTTTAGTGGTTGAAGAATCGCCAGTGGAAATTCAAGATACTGAACTGGCAACTTCTCCTGCTGAAACGGATAAAAAAACCTTTGAACAAAAAAAGACCTCAATTGCCCTTATTTTTGGGCCTGGACTTAATAGAACTGTTGGTTACAGCACATTTTTAAAGGCACTTAAAAGACAAAACGTAGAAGTTGAAATGGTTTCTGGGACTGGAATGGGGGCAATTGTAGCTGCACATTTTGCTTCGGGAAAAACTCCGCAGAAATTGGAATGGCTGTTTTTTAAATTTTTCAACGAGACAAAGGGTAAAAAGCCCTATTCCAAATCCTGGAAAAAATCTTTGGAAGAGGTATTTCTCAAGGAATTTAAAAACGTAAAAGTTGAAGATTTAAAAATTCCTCTGGTAGTTCCCGTTTATCAAAAAAACCCTCCGATGGTAAAAAATATTAATAAAGGAAATCTTTTTGAATTATTAGAAGCTCAATTTATTTTTTCTACAAAAGAAGAGGGCCCATATACCTCACCGCTGACCAAAGAGGTATACAATGGGTTCTGGATGAAAAAATTGGGGGCGAAAGTAGTAGTAGGAATTGATGTGTTGGGAAAAAAATTAATTTTTGAAGAAGAGGATAAATCCCTAAAGGATCTTTATAATAAAATATTAAAAACCGTTAGAAACGATAGAGGAGATTTGGACCTTTTCTTCAGTCTACCATTTTCTGAGATGCCACTGGATTCAGAAAAAAAGCTTCCTGAAAGTCTCCAGAAAACAGCTGAATACGGAGAATGGGCAGCAAAAACCATTAAAACAAAAAGGGATGCGGTAAAAAACGATGAAAAAGAAGAAGATTAATAAAAAAGATCTGA
>Ga0180061_1000010_pt1 | contig 64106 bp, 70 predicted proteins | sample EasRivT27_16_10D_FD_121769 | JGI IMG/M metagenome (GOLD analysis project Ga0180061, IMG submission 121769) | Soil microbial communities from meander-bound floodplain in the East River, Colorado, USA - East River metaG ERMLIBT27_16_10D | ecosystem: Environmental > Terrestrial > Soil > Floodplain ...
GCATTAAAAGAGGACCCACAGTTTTTCATGAATTTAGTCTTTATTATGTATCTGGTTTAGAGAAAGACTTGATACCCACGATGAAAAAAATATGCCATCTTTTTGATGATTCAGTTTTTCCAATGGAGGAAATTAAAAAGGAAGTTGCTCAATCAAGGTCCCAAATAACCAATCTCTTAGGGGATCCCGAGGATTTAGCAAATAGGGCCTTCCGGGAGCTTTCTCTGAACAATACACCATTTAATTATCCTGTTGAGGGTAAACTTAAGGACCTTTCAAAAATCAACCAAGCTGGTTTGAAAAGAAAGCTAAAATATTATAATGAAAAAGTTAAAAAGAAGGTTTTCATTGCTGGGCCTAAGCCGATCCTATCGGTTCAAAAAGTTATAAACGAGGAATGTGGATGGGGTGATCAAAAGGATAAATTTGTTAGAAACTCAAATTTTTCCCCAAAAAATAAAAATTCAGGACCCCAAATATTTTTAGTAACAGTACCTTCCGCAAATCAGGCCCAAATAAGGGTAGGTAGGTTTTTGAATGCTTCAGAAATTCAAAATGAAGAGTTGCTGGCAATTTCTTCAGGACTATTAGGTGGTGGGTTCACCTCACAACTAATGTTAGAGGTCCGACAAAAAAGAGGTCTAACTTATGGAATAAACGCCTATGCCTCCAGACAAAAAGATTATGGCAGGTCAGCAATTTCTACCTCAACCAAAAATGATTCTATTGAGGAACTTTTAGCAGTGGTTAAAGATACTGTGCAAAAGGTGTCCAAGGGAGATATCACTTCTGAAGAAATTGAAAGGGCCAAAGGATATTTAATTGGAGGTCAATTTTTTCGGTTTGAAAATTCAAAAGCTTTTTTAAATCAATTAGTTTTTCTAGATCATTATGGAAAACCCTTTGATGATATATTTAAATTTGGGGAAAGGATTCAATCATTTAAAAATGATCAGATCACTGATTCTATCGGCAATATTTTCGGTTGGGATAAACAAGTGATTATGGTCCTTGGAACTAAGGATCAGGAGAAGAAACTTTCAAAGTTTGGAAAAGTAAAAATAATAGATTATAAAAACTTTCTTTAAAGATTTTCGGTATGGCCTTCAAACTCAACTAGGGCCCCAGGGTGGATTTCAATTTGGGAAGCGTTAATCTTTCCTTTAAGGTTTGCACAGGGATAAATTCTGACCCTACCGGTGGCAAAAATATTACCCTCAAAGATTCCAAAAATATTTATGTTGTGGCATTTAATTTCAGCTTTAATATCCGCATCTTTTTCAATTGAAAGATCATCTTGAGTGTTCATGACTATTTCCCCTTCCAGGTGAGAATTTAGTCGTGTAAGCCCAGAAAAAATAAAAGATCCCTTAATTTTTGAACCCTTCCCAATAAGGGAGAAATTTTTATTTACTATATCAAGAGCTGCTTCCATTTAATTTTTTCCGATTGAATAATTTTTATCAAAAAGAAGGTCTCCAGTGAGGGAGAAAACTAAAATTTTAAAATTTATATTTTTATAAGGTTTACCATCATTTAAGGTTACCACAAAAGGTCGAAGCCGGTTAAAAGAGAATCTTTCGCCTTTGTTATAGATAGCTTGAAAATCATTTTCTAAAATTGCGTTTTCTGGAAAAATCCGCAAGGAGTTGTAGTTTTTTATAACTACAAAAAGGTACCCAGCAATTTTTTTGGAGGAGTCATCATTTGATAAAGCGAACTGAAGTCGGGTTTTTCCTTCGGAATAATCTGATGCCAATCCTTCTACGGATAAAATAGTTTTTTTGGATAAATCCAATTGGCCTTTCATTTGTTTAAAAAGTCCTAGAGAACTTAAACCCTCTGCAGGCTTAATTAATTTGGCCTCAAGGGCCTGGATTTGATCCAGATATTCATTTTCCATATTCTTACTGGCAGAAATGGTTTTGGTAATTGGTGTTTGTAGGGCCAGAGATTTAACTTTTCTAAGATAGAGTGTTCCCACAACTATAAAGAAAATTAAAAGCAACAAGGTAATTGGAAATGCGAAAAAAAGAAATTTTAAAAAATTCCTTTTTATCTCAAAATATTGGGGTGATTTTTCTTCTTGGTAAAGGACAAATGATAACCTTTTTTCGTTCTGTTTTGTATCCATTTAGTTGTTCCCTGTTTTTTCTTCCTTAAAAAATCTCATGGAAGGTGTGAAGGCCACTAACTCATTTCCTGGCCCGGTATATTTGCTCCAATCTTCTGCAAAAATTTTCCAATCGTAATTTTCGTCTTGTCTGAAATAAAGAGTTTTTACACCAGTATCATTTATTTTTCCTGATATATATTCCTGGAGGAAAATGGCAATTAAGTAATCTTTTGATTTTATAATGGAAACATTTCTAATATTGATATTTGGTTTCCCGGGGTTTGAAAAAACGGCTTTTTTATAATTTTTAAACCCTTTGAAATTCCCATTTATATTACTGTTGAAATGTATTGAATCATAATAGGACATATAGGAATCTAAATCTTCTTCCCTCCAAGCTTTTAACCACCCCTCAATGGAAGAGTTTATGGCATTTCTATTTTTTTGCCATTGGGATTCTGGAAGAAAAGTGAGCTCTTGCACTACTACAACATGGGTTTTATTTAATTCTAGGTATTTTGAAATTTCCTTAAGGTCAATGTTTGCAGCTACAATACACCCTCTAGAATCTAATCCTTTCTCAATTCTTGTTTCATCGTTGGTGGAGTGGAGCCAAATTCCCCCGCCGGTTTTTCCTTGGGTACTATCATAGGGGTTTGGATAATTCATAACAAAGGCGCCTACCCCGTATATTTCACCTTCTTTTCCATACCGTTTAAGCAGTTCTTCTTGCGAGATAAAATCGATGAATTTATAAACTCCCTCTGGGGTTCTAGAATCACCCTGTAATAATTTATTTCCCGATTTTTTTCCAGTTGCCATTTGAAAGGTTTTTATAAGTTCCGGTTTTCCGCTTTCATTTTTGAAAAGATAAAGTTTATGGGAAGATTTTTCGGCCACTAAAATATGATGAAGAAAAAAGTTCTCCACCTGCAAAAGGGCCCCAGGTAGCATTGGTTCAGAAATGCTAGCCTTTACAATAAAAGAAAAAGTAATAAATGCAAAAGTTGATAAAAACACTCTCATATTTAAGCAACACTTAAGGTCATATTTTATACGATTTTAATATAGAATCAGTTCCTTTATCAATAAAAAGAACCATTTTCCGATAAGTTGAAGAAAAGAATTCATTTGTTAGACTTAAAATTACAAACCGATAAGGGAACTAGTTATGAAGTTCATTTTTTTTGGACCGTCTAAAGAAATCGACCTGTTAACGCAGAAGTTTGATAAAACTTCTTTTTCCATCCATTCAGATGCTGGGGAGGTTTTAGCCAAGGCCAAAGAAGGCTCATGCTTAGTTTTTATAAACTTTGATTTTAATGCTGAGCATGCAAAAACAATTAATGAAACTCTCTCTAAAGAGCCTGAAGTAAAAAGAATTGTATTTTCAAAAACCAGGAACCTTAAAAAAGAAAAAATCGCTGCAGATGAATATATTCTTGGTCCCCTAAATAAAGCCTCTTTTGAGGGTGCATTTCAGGAAGTGATGGGGGGGAAAACTCTTTCGGGCTATACGATAGAAGGTAAGGGGACAAGTCCAGATACCAATAAAAGTATTCAAGATGCATTTGATTCGGTTTTTGCAGAATCAACTCCAGCAGAGGCTGCACCTGCAGAAGCTGCACCTGCAGAAACTACGCCTGAGGAAGCTGCACCTGAAGAAGTTAAGACTGAAACACCCCCTCCAGAACCAGGGGCCATTTTAGATGAGGAAAGCGATTTACAGTTTTCAGTTGGAGGAATGGATATTCCTACCGGAGTAAAAGCTGAATCAGAAACAACTAAACCCGAAGAAGAAACCCCTAAACCTACAGAAGAAGTACCGGCCGAACCGGCCCAGGAATTATCGGGAATGACCTTAGATGATGGCACTACGGAGCCTACACCTGCACCCGAAGAGGCCGGGCTTGGAGATTTAGAAATTCCATCCCTAGGCGAGGAAATTCCCTCGCTTGAGTTAGGGGGAGCAGAGGAAGCTCCTTCCCCAGCTCCAGATCTGGGAATGGATTTAGATTTGGCTGCACCAGATTCAACTGTGGTTGCTCCATCACCATCCCCTGAAGTTCAACCGCCCCAAGGCGCCGGAATTTCATCTGATCCATCATTGGAGTTTACCGCTGCCACAGGAACAGAAGAAAGTATTGAGGAGAAGAAGGACCAGTCAAGGGAATTTGTATATGATAAACCTGGCTCTACTAGAGCTGGAACTGGGAGTTCCGAGATTTTGGCAAAACCTTCAGGAATGGAAACGGGAATAAAATCAGCAGAAGTAGAACCAGAAGTAGAATCCAAGGTACCTGAAAAAGCACAATTTAAAGTTACTGATGAATCGGCCATCAAGCTTGAGGCAATTATACGGGCCTTAAGGGAAGAAAGAGAAACCTTGTTAAAGGAAGTTAAAGAAAATAGGGAATTAAAGTCCAAGGTATTAAGCGAGAATTTAAATTTGGAGGCAACAACAGAGGAGCTTCGGGTTGAGCTTGCTATTATAAAAAAGCGAAATGAAGAAGAGTTTCATGAGGATTCTTATGAGAAGAAATTGATAAATGAAAAGTTGAAACTGGCAGAGGAGAAAAATAAAAGATTGCAAAAGGATATAGATATTTTGAGCAATCAGGCCCAGATCGATACCAATAAAGTTTTGCAAAGAGAAAAAGAATTAGAGAATCAGTTAGAACTCTTATCCATGGATAGCCAAAACCAAATTTCAAGCCGAGAGAAAAAAATATCGGAGTTAAATAGAGAAAGAGATGCCATGGAATATAATATGACAAACTTGGTTTCTAGAGAGAAAAAACTCCGCCAGGAAAAGTTAGAAATCGAGGAAAAATTAAACAAAATTATGAGGACAATGAGAAATTCCATAGATTTCCTTGAGGATGAAATTGAAGGAAATCAAAAGCTTTTAAAGGAACTTAAAAAATAAACCATGGGAAACGAAAAAGATTATATAAGATTCATGGCCACCACCCAAATAAGTTCCGATCTTGTAAAATTTTTCAAACAGTTAGAAGTTTTTTTTAAAAGCAAACTTTCTCTTTCCAACATAAATTTTTATTATCTTCCCACCAATATCAAGGGGTTTTTTCCAAGAAAAATTATAACAGGGCCTAAAACCAAGATATTCAAAATGACCTTATTAAAAGGGGATTTGAAATTTTTTAAAAAAAAGAATTGTTTTTCTCGAAAAAATAAAATTTGGTTTTTTCTTGGCAAGGATCAAACAGGAATTTATCTCGCTCAATCTAGGATTACTGCAAAAAACAAATTTGATGAAAATTTTTTTCCAATATTTTCAAAATTTATACATTCAAGCATAAAAAGTATCTTAGCATTTAAAAAAGAACTTTCTTTTGTAGATATAGATGATGTGACTGGACTTTATAACCAAAGAAGACTTTACAAGGATCTTGATGTTCAGGCCAAAAAAAATAAAGAAACAAATTCACCCTTTTCTGTTTTATTTTTAGATATTGATCATTTTAAAAGCGTAAATGATGGCTCCGGACACCTTGTGGGTTCCCAACTACTGGCCGATTTGGCCGAAAGATTAAAAAAAGTTTTAAGGCCTTCAGATACATTTTATCGGTATGGGGGAGATGAATTTGTCATTATCCTCCCAGGCGTTTCCACTTACCATGGAATGAAGATCGGAAGGCGTATTTTAAAGAAGATCAGGGAAAAACCGTTTAAAATTGTGGATCTGGGCGATTCTTTTAAATTAAGCGTTTCTATTGGCCTTGCCACATTTCCCATACATGTTAAAAATGTTAAAGGTGTCTTGGAGTTAGCGGATAGCATGTTATACCGCGCCAAGGATCTTGGACGTGGTCGGGTTTGCTCCGTTGCAGATATTTTGGGAAAGGGAAAATAGATTATTCTACTTTTACTTCTTTTGCTTTTCTTTTGGGAGCGGCTTTTTTGGGAGCAACTTTGCCTTCCAGCTTTGCTAATTCCTTTTTCTTTTGATCCAAAAATTTCTCTGCTCGTTTGATTTCTTGAGTTAGGATCTTTGCCAATCCTCTTTCAATTTGGTTTTTTTGGTTTTTAATTTTAGATTTTAATTCTTTGGAATCTTTTCCAACAGCGGTTGCAATTTCTTTTTGTGCTTTAGAAAAAAGATTTTTTACCTCGTCAATATTTTTGCTTTTAATTAAGGTTAAGAATTCTTTTTTTAAACTTTGTACTGTTGAAAAACCTTTTTTACCACTTTTCATTTCTACCCCCAAGTTTTGCATATCGGGATCCTATAACCAAATCCAAAACTTTTGGATTTTATTTTTATTATAGGACAAAACTGATGCCTCTTAAATTCCGATTTTTGATATAGATTGTAAACACTTAAAACGTCTTTTTTTGAAAAATTTAATTTAATTAGATCTTCTGGCCCAAGGCGGTAGCTTAATAGGCCCTCCAAAATTCCATCTAAAATTTCGTAAGGTGGAAGGGAGTGGGAATCTAATTGCCCGTGGCGAAGTTCAGCTGAAGGTTCTCTGGTTATAATTTTTTCGGGTATAATTTTTTTGAATCGCCGATTTATAAAATCCGCAAGAGCGTAGACTTCTGTTTTATAGAGATCTCCTAAAACTGATAATGCCCCTACTGAATCTCCATAAAGTGTGGAATAACCCACTGCAATTTCGCTCTTATTGGAAGTGTTTAGGACCATGGATTGCGTTTGATTGGACCTCGCATAAATAATGCTGCCCCGAAGCCTACTTTGGATATTTTCATCAGGTGTACCGGTTAGATCTTTATTTAAAAATTCCTTAAATGCATGTTGGATTTGTTTATGGATAAACTTAATGGGAAAAACTTTTAAAGGAATATCCAAATTTTTGCAAAGCTCTTCACATAACTCAAAACTTAATGAAGAGGTGGGCAAACCCGGCATAAATACCGCTTCAACCTTTTGCCCTTTTCTTAAACCAAGTTTTAAAACGGTAAGGACCAGTGAGGAATCTATCCCTCCCGACAAAGCTACCGAAAAATTATTAAAACCATTTTTTTGGGCGTAATCAAAAATCCCAAAATCAAGTGCCTTAAGGACAACGTCACAATCTTTTTCGGTCAATGGAGTAAGGATAATTTTTTTACCCTTATTAGTTAGGGTGGGGGAGAATAAGTTTTCCCAGGTATTTAATCCTTTATAATTTGTTTTTGAGGGCCTTCCAGAATGTCCCTTTGGTTTGGGAAGCTCAATTTCCTTTTCTTCCTGTTTAAATGATTTTCCCTGCCAAACAACCTGGTCACCATTTAAAAGGAAGCTGGTGCCATCAAAAATAATTTCATCTTCCATGCCCACTCGGTTTACATATACAAACGGGGCCCCTAGGAGTTTGGAGATTTCTTTTCCCCTATCGATTCGAGTTTCGATTTTGCCAATGTTAAAAGGGCTTCCTGACAAATTCACCACTAGGTCTAATTTCTTTTTTGCCTTGTTTAAAATATCCTGAGCTGGATCCACCGGATGTGAATTTGAAGGCCACATATCCTCACAGATCATTAAAGCAATATTTTTGCCCATAAAATTATAAAACGTGCATTCATTTCCTGGGGTGAAATATTTTTTTTCATCGAAGATATCGTAGAAAGGAAGAAGTCTTTTAGTATAGACCCACTTTAGTCCTTGAGATGGAACCAGAGAATAAATTACACTTTCAATTTTTTCCGGAAGGCCACTCTGGTCAAATTCGTACCTAAGTCCACCTAATAAGAGTGCCTTGTTACGGAACTTTAATTTTTTGCAAAATTTATCTATTTCACCCAAGGATTTTTGGTAATCCTGGATAAAGGTCCTTTGAAGGCTAAGATCCTGGATGGGATAGCCACATAAAAAAAGTTCAGGGAAAAGATGGAGTCCTTCCTTTGGGGATTTTAATGCCCCAAAAATGGTTTCTCTTATTCCTTTAAAATCGCCAATAGTATGGTGGGTTTGGTGGATATAAAGTTTCATATGTACTTCGCATTAATTAATTGTTAAACAGCATTAACTTTACTTAAATTTTCGGGAAAGTTCCAATGAAAGAATCAAAAGTTTTAGTGATAGGGGCAGGCCTTGCAGGTTCAGAGACGGCCAATTTTTTGGCCAAAAGGGGAGTAAAGGTTGTCCTTGTTGAATCCAAGGCCATAAGTTTAAATCCGGCACAGAAAATAAAGACGGCGGCGGAGCTTGTATGTACCAATTCCCTTAAATCGCTGATTCCAACCTCAGGTCATGGACTTTTAAAATTTGAGATGGAACTCCTAGAATCCCTTGTCCTTGAAATGGGAAAGAAAACTGCTGTCCCTGCCGGAGATGCTTTGGCGGTGGATAGAAATCTTTTCTCCCAATCAATCCATAAAAGTCTGATAGAAAACCCAAATATATCTTTTGTCGACGAGGAAGTTTCAAATCCCATAGAAACTGGGGTCAAATATGATTGTGATTTTATAGTTTTGGCCACGGGACCGCTTACCACAAAACCTCTGGAGTCCTGGATAAAATCTAATATTGCTAATGATAATTTCTATTTTTATGACGCTATTGCACCAGTCGTGGATGCAGATAGCTTAGATTTTACCAAACTTTATTATAAAGACAGATATAAACCAGTGGAGGAAGAGGAGGGCCAAGAAGCGGATTATCTAAATTGCCCTTTAAACAAAGAGGAATATGAAAACTTTGTGGCCGAAGTTTTAAAAGGTGAAAAGGTTCCACCACAAAATTTTGAGGAGCTAAAATATTTTGAGGCCTGCCTTCCTATAGATACTTTGGCCGAAAGAGGAAAAGATACCCTACGATTTGGCTGCATGAAGCCTGTTGGGCTGGAAACTCCAGATGGAAAAAGACCATATGCTGCAGTCCAACTGCGAAAAGAAAATCTATTGGGTTCTGCTTTTAATTTAGTGGGTTTCCAAACTCGGCTAACCTACAAGGAACAGGTTCGAATCCTTAAAATGTTACCGGGTTTTCAAAATGCTAGCTTTATTCATTTAGGTTCTGTCCATCGAAACTCCTTTCTTCATTCGAAAAAAGTTTTAAATTTTGACCTTACAAGCAAGGAATTTCCCAAAATTTATTTTGCCGGACAAATCACCGGAGTTGAAGGATATACGGAATCGGCTTCTATGGGGCTTTATGTGGGACTTCAAATATTGAGAAAGATTAAAGGATTGGATCCATTAGTTTTTCCTCCGGAAACGGCAATCGGGGCGTTAATTAATTACCTTATGACCCAAGATCGTCCAACTCCTTCCAATATAAATTTTGGCCTTCTTCCTCCAATTAATTTACCGGCCAAAACTAGGGGTTCAGAGGGAAAAAAATTAAAGAAAAATTTGTTGGCCCTGAGGGCCCAGGAAAAATTTAGGGATTTATTAATGAAGATGCGTTACGATCTTCCTGATGCCGGTTTCTAAATTACTTCCCATAATTCTTGGTTCATTTTTCTTATTTCTTCTTTTAATGGAGTCAATTTATCCCCTAAGAAAGGTTGTAATTTCTAGGTGGGTTAGAATTTCCAGGAATATTTCTTTGGCATTAGTTGGATATATAATCATAAAACTTATTTTCCTTCCCTACCTGGTATCACTCGCTAATTTTGCGCAGGAAAAAAATCTAGGTCTTCTAAATATTTTAAATCTTTCCTTTTGGGCCAAAATCTTTTGCTCAATGGTCCTATTGGATTTCACCCTTTATTTCTGGCATCTTGCAAATCATAAGGTTCCCTTTCTTTGGCGCTTTCACTTGGTACATCATACCGATTTGGAGATGGATGTTTCCACCGCCTCAAGATTTCATTTTGGGGAGTTGATTTTATCGGTTTTTTTTAGGGCCTTTCAAATTTTAATTTTCGGTATCGACCCAATAGGGCTTTTAATTTTTGAAACATCGATTACCTTTTTTGCTTTTTTTCATCATTCTAATTTTAAATTACCACTTCCATTTGAAAGGGCGCTAAATAAAATTATTGTCACTCCCAGGATGCATGCAATCCACCACTCCCAAATATTAAAGGAAACAGATTCAAACTTCTCCACCATTCTCTCTTTTTGGGATAGGCCATTTAAGACTCTTTCCCTAAATATTCCTCAAAAGGATATAACCATCGGAGTTTCAAGTTATAGGGAACCCAAGGAGCTTTTGTTTTCAAAACTTTTGATTTTACCGTTTAGAAAAATAAGGCCCTGGATACCCCTACAAAGGGAAGCACCTAATACCTCAAAAGAATTTCTTTGCGGATAGGATATTTTGCGATGCGTTCTCGAGAAAAATCTTTGATTTTATTAATTAAATTATTATGTTAAGTTTTCCGAAAATTTTGATTGGTGCATTATGAAAGGAAAAACTATTTTAGTTGCCGGTGCTGCGGGTTTTATACCTCATACCTTGGCCAAATTTTATTTAGAAAAGGGGGCTAAGGTAATTGGTTTGGATAATTTTATAACCGGATCACCTCAAAATATTGATCTTTTATCAAAATATCCAAATTTTGAATTTCACCATTGCAATATTTATGAACATTTACCTAGCCTTAGTAAAATAGATTACATATTTTCCATGGCCTCCCCGGCATCACCGATTGATTTTCATCTTATCCCCCTGGAAACTATGAGAGTGAATTCCGAAGGGACTCTAAAACTTTTAGAATTGGCCAGAGTCACAGGTGCTAGATTTTTAGAATGCTCCACTTCCGAAGTTTATGGGGACCCTGAAATTCATCCTCAGGTTGAAACTTATGTAGGCCATGTAAATCCTATCGGGCCTCGTTCCTGCTATGATGAATCAAAAAGATTTGCTGAAGCCCTAACCATGACCTATCACCGAAAATTTTCAGTGGAAACGCGAATAGTTAGGATATTTAATACTTATGGGCCTGGCATGAGGGCCAATGATGGAAGAGTAATACCTAATTTTATTAATCAGGCCCTTCGTGGTGAAGACTTAACTGTTTATGGAGATGGATCCCAGACGAGATCTTTCTGTTTTGTCGACGATCTTGTAAGAGCGATGGATGCGGTAATGTTTGGCGATGACCACACTCCTTTTAATATTGGAAACCCAGACGAATACACTATTTTAAATTGTGCTAGAGAAATCATCAAAGTATTAGGATCAAAATCCAATATTACCTATAAACCACTTCCCGAAGATGATCCAAAACAAAGAAGACCAGATATAAGCAAACTTCAAAAAATTTCAAACTATGAACCGCAAATCGGATTTGAGGAAGGAATTAAAAGAACGGCGCTTTTTTTTAAAAACAGATGAAAATAGCTTTATCCATAGACGAATTAATCGAAAGAGACCATGCCATAGAAATATTTGAACTTCTATGTTCCCTTTATGAAGGGGCCAAAATATTCACCTATGTTCATTCAAAAGGTGGAATTATCGGTCCCATCGAAATGAGAAAAATCAGCTCCACTTACCTTTCTTTGAAAATTAAAAATAAGAAAGGTTTCAAAAAGCTATCTTTTCTCGCGCCATTTGCCGGACTTCAAATTCCTTGTAGTTTTGACCTGGTTATTAATTTATCCAGAGGATTATCACATGGGATAAATCGTTGTGGAACAACTCGGCAGGTAACTTATTTATACGATTTGGCATCCCTGGATAAGACCACCCTTTCCGGAAAGATTTTTTATTCATATCTCAAGAAGTGGTCCTTGGAAAAACTAAACACTTGCGATGAACTGATTTTATCCTCTGATTCAATGGGAAAAAAATTGGGAATTAAAAACGCTAAGGCCATTCATCCCTTTGTCAAAGTAGAAGACTTTTCAATTATCAATTCGAGTTATTTTAAACATGATTTTTTTGTCATAAGCACTGAAGGTCTCACCCTTAAGAAAGCCAAAGAAGCTTCCGTTTTTTTAAATGAGCATAAGATTCGATATTGTTTTGTTGGCCCGGATGATCTTTTGAAAAAAGACTTTGATTCTTCAATTCTAATTGGGGAAAAGTGTAACGGCGAGTTAGCACCGCTACTTGCATCGGCAAGGGGTTTAATACACCTGGGGGAAAAAGTTTTCCCGAAAAATGCAATTTCCTCATTGCTGGTCGGAAGGCCGGTCTATTCTTTAGATTCTGAATATAATCGGGAATTTTTAGATAAGGGAATATTTTTTAGTGATTTTTCACAGCTTTTAAAAGATTATACTTTTGATCCCCAGACCCTTAGGGCAAGCGTTTTAAAATTTCATCCTATGGGATTTAAAGGTCAATTTTTAAAGATTTTAGAAAAGGAAAATCATGTTTTTAAAGATCCTTCTCCTTCTTGCTGTTAGTTTCGCCAAAGAACCAACTCTTTCTCAAATTAAAAAAAGGAAAATGATTCGCTGTGGAGTTTCCGAAGGCCTTGCAGGTTTTTCCAATCCCGACTCTTCAGGAAATTGGAAGGGAATTGATGTAGATCTATGTAGGGCGCTTTCTGCTGCAATTTTTAACAATGCTGATAAAGTTCAATATGTTTCGCTTTCTGCCCAACAAAGATTTGTAGCTCTTCAATCCGGTGAGATTGATATTCTTTCCCGAAACACCACTCAAACTCTTACCCGGGATTCCGCCCAGGGGTTAAATTTTTCTCCGGTACTTTACTATGATGGCCAAGGTTTTATGGTTAGAAAAAAAGACCAGGTAAAAACTCTAAAAGATTTAAATGGGGCAACCATTTGCACCCAACAGGGAACCACTACGGAATTGAATATGGCGGATTTTTTCAGGATGAATAAGCTTAAATTTAAACCTGTGGTTTTTGAATCAGACAATGAAACTGTATTGGCCTTTATGAAAGGAAGGTGTGATGCCCTAACCTCCGATCTTTCAGGGCTTGCTGCTGAAAAATCTAAAGTCAAAAAACCAGAGGACTATGAAATTTTGACTGAGGTTATTTCCAAAGAACCTCTTGCTGCAGCGGTAAGGCATGGGGATGATCAGTGGTATGATATTGTGAAATATACGGTCTTCGCTTTAACTACAGCAGAGGAATTTGGGATCAATTCCCAAAATATTGATGATTTCAAGAAAACCTCAAATCCAAATATCAGCAGATTCTTAGGAATTACTCCAGGAAATGGGAAGGCCTTGGGTTTAAATGAGGATTGGGCATATAATATAGTTAAGCTTGTGGGAAATTACGAAGAAGTCTTTGAAAGAAACGTAGGAATGGGAAGTCCTCTAAAAATTCCAAGGGGATTAAACGCAAATTGGAAAAAGGGGGGACTTCATTATGCCCCGCCGTTTAACTAATGTTTAAAATTTTAAGAAATAAAAAATTTCGAAATATCTTGCTTCAACTGTCAGTTTTTTTGGCAGTTTTTTTTATCGCCTTTTTTCTTTATAGAAATCTCCATGAAAATCTTATTAAAAATAATATCGCCACTGGTTTTTCTTTCATCCATCAGGAATCTGGCTTTGAAATTTCAGAAAGCGTTTTCGATTTCAGCTCCTCCGAAACATATGGAATGGCACTTTGGGTGGGTCTTCTTAATTCCTTAAAAGTATCCATCTTAGGAAATATTTTCGCGGTAATTTTGGGGACTTTTATTGGAATTTTTGCTTTAGCCAAGAATAATCTACTAAGGAACCTGGCCAAATCTTATATTGAGGTAATTCGCAACATTCCTTTATTACTTCAGCTTTTCTTTTGGTATGCACTTTTTAGTGACGTCTTTCCCGGGGTTAGACAATCGTATAATCCATTTGATGGTTTTTTTATATCTAATCGGGGAATTTTTTTTCCCTCGGTAGAATTTAACTCATCGGTTTTGATCATTCTTTCAAGTTTAGTCCTTTGCGTTTTAGTTTTTTTAATTTTGAGGGCCCATGGGCTAAAGAAGCGAATTGAGTTGGGGATTTTTTTTCCTTATAAAAAAATTTCTTTGGCACTTTTCCTGACCGTACTCCCATGCACCTTTTTATTAGTAAAAAGTAATTTAAAAATATCTCATCCAAACCTAGCAGGCTTTAATTTTGAAGGCGGATTTTCCCTTTCTCCTGAATTTTGTTCTCTTTTGCTTGGTCTCTCTCTTTATACATCTGCTTTTATGGCCGAAATAATAAGATCAGGGATTCGGGCAGTCTCAAAAGGACAGTCGGAAGCGGCAGCCGCCTTGGGCCTTTCTAAATTTCAAACTTTATGGATGGTAATTCTTCCCCAGGCCATGCGGACTATCATACCACCGATGACTAACCAGTTATTGAATTTAACAAAAAATAGCTCCCTTGCCGTTGCCATTGCCTATCCAGATTTTGTTTCTATTGCCAATACCACTATGAACCAAACTGGACAGGCGGTAGAATTGATTCTTTTAATTATTGTTGTTTATCTAAGTTTTTCATTGATTACCTCCCTATTTATGAACTGGTTCAACAAGAAAATGGCCTTGGTGGAACGATGAAAAAATATTGGGATAAAATTTTAACTATTTCCTTAATTCTTCTGATCTCCGTTCCGTTATGGAAATTTTTTAAATGGCTGGCAATTGAAAGTGTATTCTTTGGTGATGCCACGGCCTGCAGGGAAGCATCCGGGGCCTGTATTGCTTTTATATTGGAGAAATACAAATTTATTCTTTTTGGATTTTATCCCAAAAGTGAAATTTACCGGGAACTTATTGCTCTTGGAATTTTTTTCCTAATGATATGGCATTCAAAAAATAAATCCAATTGGAATAGATTTCTACTTTTTAAATGGCTTAATTCTTTTATTATTATTTTTATATTAATTCATGGAGGATATTTTGGCCTTCCAGAAGTTGAACCTTCAAAATGGGGCGGACTTCCTTTAACCCTTATTTTGGCCACTATGGGAATACTTTTTTCCTATCCATTGGGGATCCTTCTGGCCTTAGGAAGAAGATCTAACATGGCCTTCCTTAGAGTTATTTCAATTGCTTATATTGAATTAATAAGGGGAGTCCCACTTATCAGTATTCTTTTTATGAGTTCCGTAATGTTGCCTCTTTTTTTTCCTGAAGGGGTAAATCTCTCAAAACTTTTAAGAGCACAACTGGCCATTATAATGTTTGAAGCTGCTTATCTCGCAGAGGTGGTTAGAGGCGGACTCCAATCCATTCCCAATGGCCAATATGAAGCATCGGATGCCTTAGGCCTTTCTTATTTCCATAAAATGAGACTAATAATTTTACCTCAAGGGCTTAGGGCGGTAATTCCTCCAACAATAAATTCCTTTATTTCCCTCTTTAAGGACACCTCCTTGGTAATAATAATTGCTTTATTTGATCTTATGAGTACAACTAAGGCATCGCTTTCCGATTCAGATTGGCTAGGATTTTCCATGGAAGCATATCTATTTGTGGCAATTATCTATTTTAGTTTTTGTTTTTTAATGTCTAGATTTGGAAAGATTTTTGAAAATGAGTTTTCCAAAAAGGTAAATTGATGAAAATAATTAAAATGCAGAATGTTTTTAAATATTATGGCGATTTTTGTGCCTTAAAAAATATAGACCTCCAAGTGGAAATGGGGGAAAAAGTTGTAATCTGCGGGCCATCGGGCTCGGGGAAATCCACTTTGGTTAGAACCATCAACCAACTTGAAGAACATGAAAAGGGTGAAATAATTGTTGATGGAATGACCCTTGGTGAAGATGTCGTAAATCTGGAAAAAATCAGGGCGGAAGTGGGGATGGTCTTTCAAAGCTTTAACCTTTTTCCCCATTTAAGCATTTTAGAAAATCTAACTCTCGCACCAATCTGGGTAAGAAAAATGAAAAGGAAGGAGGCCCAAGATTTGGCCTTATCAATTTTGGATCGGGTTAAAATTGGTGATCAGGCAAATAAATTCCCAGGTCAATTGTCGGGTGGACAACAACAGAGAGTGGCCATTGCTCGGGCACTTTGTATGAAACCCAAAATTTTATTATTTGACGAACCAACATCTGCCCTAGACCCTGAAATGGTCAACGAAGTTTTAGAGGTTATGGTGGATTTGGCCAAAGAGGGGATTACAATGTTGGTCGTCACTCATGAGATGGGTTTTGCGAAGGCCGTAGCGGATAGAGTAATTTTTATGGATGAAGGGGAAATAATAGAACAGGCCCCTCCAGGGGATTTCTTCACAAACCCAAAAAACGAAAGAACTAAGGCATTTTTAAAACAGATTCTTAAATAAAAAAGCAATTACATCCATTATTTTGCAGTTGAAAACTATTCCTTTGCCCTTACACTAAAAGTTAATGGCAATATCAATTGATAATATTGAAAAACGAAAACAATCACTTGAAAAAAATTCTTCACAGGAAGTTGGAGTTCAAAAAGTTCGAGTCCTTCGGCCCTGGGAATCATATGAAGCCGAACCCGACCTTTTAGAGTTAATTAAGAATAAAAAAACCAAAGACCGAATTTTGAAAAAAACCTTCGAAAGAAATAACCTTCCCAAGGAAGAAAAAGCTAAAACTATTGATCCTCATGAAAGATTAAAAGAGATCTCCAAAAAATATTTTGGAGATCTTACTTAATTTCATCTTCTTTAGTAATTGTGGGGATTTTAGGTTTGTCCCCGCCGGTAAATTCTCCCTTATCAGCAGTAGGAATAGCACCTTTAAAAATACCGGTATCAATTTTATCCCCTCCGGTAAATTCACCCGAGAAGGCCTGGCGTGCTAAAACCAAAAGCAGAATCAAGATGCGTTTCATGGAGTCTCCAAAGTTAATGTGTCCATACAGTGGACAGTGAAGTAGGGAATCTCACCTTCGTAATAAGGTGAATTCATAATGGCATATATTTTTTTGATCGCTTCTTTTTGTACTTCTTTGACTTTTTTAATTCCATCCTCGTTGATGGACTCGGAAAGGGTGTAAAAAAGATTATGTCCTCTATCAAGATCGTTTGGTTTGTAAAACCCAAGAAGATTTGGAAGGTGTTTTACCGCCAGATTTAGATCCAGACTAAAGTTTTTTTCCTTGGAGTGGACAATATCGCCATCGGCATAAAGCAATCCTTTTTCAAACATTTCTCCAATACATTTTAAACCTACATTTCCTAAGATTTGGGTTAAAAGTATCCTTGAAACCCCACATTTATTTGAAGCAAGTTTATAGATTAGGTATTTAGGCCAGTCGACCAACTCCCGGTTTAAATCGGTGGAATATGAATGAGGCAGGTTTTCTTCCACAAAATGTCCAAATGAGGACCTAAGCATTTCGCCAATTGGCCCTTCAAACGCCCTTAAAAGAGAAGAAAGTCTTCTTTCTTTGGTAATGGCAGATACCACGTTTAAAACCGTTGACGGTGCTGGATCCCCTTTTAAAGATTCTGAAAGGATTCTCCTAAGGGTTGTGGCACCAACTCCGGATTTTTTTGCCAGGGCATTGATGGAAACATTGGGAAATTTCCGGAAGTAGGTTACTAATAAATCTTTAAGTTGTTCAAGCAATGTCATTAATTACCCCCTGTTTATTTATAGAAATTGGAGGGGAAAAAAGATAGGGAGGCCTTCAGACTTCACGTGCAAAAGGCCCAAATGTTATATATTTTTAAAAACTCACCCATGGATAGGTCGCCTTTTGACCCCGTTATCAATGAAATAATTACAAAATTGCCGGTTTAATGGACAAAAATTAAAATATTTTCACTGTAAAAACGTAAATTTCAACCTTTTCATAAATGAATTATTAAAAAATATCGGTTTTATGGACAAAAAGTAAATTTTCTTACTATAAAATCGTAAATTTTAACCTTTTCTAAGGAAAACCAAATGAAATTTAGACAATTAATCGCAATTTTTATGACCTCCTTGTTTTCAATTTCAGCCTTTTCCATGGCGGCTTGGGATTCAAAAAACTCACCGGGGAATTTTGAATCCACTTTCATCACCAAGTTTAGATTACTACCTAAAGGTGGTGAGCTTCGAAGGAAACCCTGGACTGCCAGTTATTTTCCTACCTATAAAGGTGGAATTACCCATCGGTGGCTTACGGATGAAGTAAATTACCGGCGCTTAGGACATAGTAGAAAAGGGACTGATTATTTATCTCCGGCCGAAAAATATGACCTATATATAGGAAGAGAAGATTTTCCTCTTACCAACTTTGAATTAAAAAGAACTGAGATTCGGAGTAATAAATCCATCCCTAAATGGGAAGGGTTATGTCACGCATGGGCACCTGCCTCTTACCTATTTGATGAGCCAAATCCTGTTACCGTTACCGGGAAAAATGGGGAAAAAATCCAATTTGGTTCTGCCGATATCAAGGCACTTTTAATGATTAATTTTGATTTGAGCAAGAGTGGCGAAAAATCAAAATACTTGGGTTCAAGATGTAACTTAGATAAGGCCAATGGTAATTTCTATAATGATTCAAAATGTGCTGATACCAATGCTGGAGCTTTTCACGTAGTCCTAACCAATTATATTGGTATTAGAAATGAATCCTTTGTAATTGATAGAACCAGGGATGCAGAAGTTTGGAATCAACCAGTTGAGGGATTCTCTGTTAAGATTCTTGAAGAATCTAGAAGGGCTTCATTTGGAGCAGCTCCTGGAACACGTAGGGAAGTTGTTGTAGAAACCCTTGTTAGATGGGTGGGCGAAGTTCAAAATGAATGGAATAGATCAGGCACCAATCTACAAGTATCCAAATATAGATATAGATTAGAACTTGATTTTAGAGGCAGAGTAATCGGTGGAACTTGGTTATCATGGGAGAGACCAGATTTTATTTGGACTCAGACAAGACCTGGCTTTTCTGGATTTATGGAACCTCTTGAAGATCTATACAAAAAATCTGTACATTAATTAATTTTAGGGAGTCTTTCGACTCCCTTTTTTTTTCCAGATAAATTTATCTATGGCGTGAAGGATTAGCGTAATTCCTTCTTGGACCTCTATCGGGATTTGGCCCTCTCGGAGCACATTTTTTAGTTACCACTCTCATCTTCATGTGTCCGACCACATCCGATGAATCCATGGTTAAGGTAGCAAAAGTTGAATCCACAGATTGATTTTTTAGGATTCTTGCTTGAAGGATTGTTTTAAGATTTAACCGGAAATTTTTGTCATCTTTTCTGGAACAAGGTGAATTTACCGGTATGCTCACTTTTTGGCTTACGGTCCAATTTTCACTTATTGACGAACCCTCCCATATTTTAGAGGCTATCTGGGAACCTTTTTTTTGCGCTCTTTCAGGTCCATTCCAAGCTAAAAGCCTGGCCCTAAATCGTGCCATGGCCCCTTTTTCCAAACCAGTAAAGCCTCTGAAATCTAGATCAAACTCAAGATGGGATACCATTTCATCCGCCTTTAAGTTGGTGTTTAAAACAATGTTACAAACCTTATGATCAAGTCTTTCATTAAGTTTTGATTCAGGGACTTTATTATCCTCATCATCCATATCATCATTATCGTTATCACCTAGTTTATTTGGTACCTCGACCTTAAAATCATCAAATAAAAAAGAAATGGCCTGGTCATTTGGAGAAGTGACTACTTGGGCCGTACCATTTTTACATCCAGTACCTTTTAAATTAATTTCAGAAAAAGAAAAATTGTCATCTGCAAAAATGCTTAGAGTCATAAAAACAAAAAATAAATATTTCATAAAAACCCCCGCTTGTTATCCACACTCATAACATAAACTTAAATTTTTTGGACCTCGTTTCTTTCAATACTAAACCGTGTGGTATAGATTCCGGCCCCAGTACTACCACGTGGTAAGGTAATTTAACAATTTATAGATTTATTCTATTTTTTAAAAAAAATTAGTTTTAAGTTGGTTCTAAATTAAAACAAGCAGGGACGTGAGTTTTAATAATTAAATAACTAAAAAGGAGATACAAATGAAAAACATGATCAAAGGACTTGGAATTTTCGCAGCAGTAGTGGCCCTTAATTCATCTGCCATGGCAGATGACATCTATCTAGGACAAGCAGGATACGGCGGTAACGGCTGTCCAGCTGGTTCTGCATCAGTAACACTTAGCCCAGATGCAAAAGCCCTATCAATTATTTTTGACCGTTACTCAGCAGAAGCTGGGGGAGGAAATGGAAAAACAATTGACAGGAAATCTTGTAACATCGCAATCCCTGTTCACGTTCCACAAGGGATGTCAGTTTCCATTATCGATGTTGACTATAGAGGATACGTAAGCGCTCCAGTAGGTGGAAGTGCCAATTTCAGAACAGAGTACTTTTTTGCTGGTTCAAGAGGACCTGCTTTTGAGAAAAATTTCACAGGTCCATACGACAACGAATACACACTTAAATCAACTCTTGCACTAAACGCAATGGTTTGGTCTGCCTGCGGGGAAGATGTAAATTTAAGAGTGAACACTGCAATGGTAGCAAAAACCAACAGAAGAATGGACGATGTTTTGGCAACTGTTGACTCAGCGGATTTCAAGGCCGGACTTATCTATCACTTACAATGGAAACGATGTAACTAATTTAATTAGTTAATTATTTTCCAATATTGGGCCCCTAAAAGGGGCCCTTTTTGTTTGGGAATTTTTTTCCTCCCTAAACCATAAGAAATCCTTCCATTGATATAATTAATTCATACAAAATCCAGGGAGTCTTTTTATGGCGAATATCTATAAGAGCTTAAGCGATTTGATGGATAGGAATAAGCATATCTTTGATTTTTTAAGGAAAAAACCCGCAGAAGGCCTTTATAAGGCAATTTGGGAATCAAGAGATTCTGAAATCAATGAGCTTAAACAGAACATTCAAACTCTTGAAGTAAAACAGGAAAAGTTGACCGAACAAACCCAAAAAATTCAAACCCTTGAAAAGGATGAAGTAACCTCCTTGCAGATAATCGAGGGATTAAAAGAAAAAAACTTTTCACTGAGAGATCAGGTTTCAACTCTTCACCAAAAAAATCAAGAATTGGAAGAGGGCCTTAGAATGAAGGACACCTTCCTTACTAAAGCTAAAATTGATCTTTCTGATACACTTTCCAAAATAAGGGAAATGACCACGGATTTAAAAAAGGCAAAAGAAGAAGAAATTAATTTAATTAAGCTAATAAGAGAAAAAGAGCGAAATTTTTTAGATATTGCCAGAGATTATGAAGATAAAATCGGAAATGGGATTAAAGATAGAGATAGAATTACCAAGGCCCTTACAAAAGAAATCAAAGAAGTTAGCACTCTTTATAAAATAGAAATGTTAAAAGTTCAGGAGTTAAAAGAGCAAATAAACAAGGCCAAAGTGGAATTAAGCAATGAGCGAACAGTTGCCCTTCATTTAAAAGATGAAGTTTCCAAAATAAAGGAAAATGCCAGAAGGTATCACGCGTTAAACCATAGGATGGAAGAAGAATTAAAGCGAATTGACCAAGATTTGAATTCTCTTGGTTAAGACATTATTATTTCCCAATGGCCAATCTAAGTAAAAAAGTTCCGGAAAATATTCCAGGAAAATTTTTTGTCGATACCACCTGTATTGATTGTGATATTTGCAGAAAATTTGCACCTACTGTTTTTGAAGATCAAGGTGAATTCTCCTTTGTTAAACATCAGCCAGAAAATCATGAGGAAGAACTAAACGCAAAATTGGCATTACTTTCTTGCCCCGTGGGTTCAATTGGGATGGTTGGAGATAAAGATCTTAAAGAGGCCAGAAAATCATTACCACTTCATCTAGACGGACCCGTCTATTTAAATGGATATAGCGATGAAAAAACCTTTGGTGCCGATAGTTATTTTATTAAATCACCGGAAGGGAATTGGCTAATTGATTCGCCTAGATTTGTGCCAGACCTAGTTAAGGGATTTGAATCCATGGGGGGAATCGCATATATCTTTATTTCCCACAAGGATGATATTGGGAATTCCGCTCAATATGCGAAACACTTCAATTCCAAAAGAATAATTAATAAATATGATGTTAACGGATCAATAAGCGATGCCGAGATTATTTTGGATGGAAAAGAAGATTTAATAATAGATAAGGCACGAATTGTTCACACCCCAGGACATACCAAAGGATCACAAATACTTCTTTGGGATAACAAGTATCTTTTTACAGGCGATCATTATGCTTATAGAAAAAGAATAAAGGCATTCGGCTCTTTCCGTGATGCTTGTTGGTATTCCTGGGAAGAACAAATATCCTCCGTAGAAAAAATGAAAAATTTTAAAAATGTAGAATTTGTTTATCCAGGACATGGAAAAAGAGGCCAGATTCCTAAAGGGGATTTTCCATCCATAGTAGAAACTAGTGTTTTATGGATGAAAACAGTTTAGCCGTTTCCAATAGACAGAAGAATTTTCGTCCTCCTAATTTCTTAATGTTTTGTACAGTAGTTTAGCTTTTTCGTCTCATTTTAACCCCTTTTTTTTGTTGAATTATATCAAAGATAGGACTTAAAATATTGGAGGTCGGGTTTTTTTTCTATTTTTTTTAAGGAAAATTATGAAAAACATTTTCATTCTCTCAATTTTTTTTATGGGCATCAAAGCATTTGGTATTGAATGTTTTGAATTTAACCTTAATGGTTCCCCTCAAAGTATTCTGTTACAAAACCACGAGGTGGAAAAAGAAATTTGGTGTTATCGACCTTTAAACCATTCCAATTATAAGACAATGATTTTTAATTACGATGGGAAAAAAATCAGTGATAAATTAGGCATTTTAATAGGAAAAGAAAATAATTTTTTATTTTATGATCAATACCTCGGAAAATTAAGGGTGATTGAGCAAATCGGCTCAAGTTTTAATCCTTATCAAATTCCCCTTTCCTCCAAGAATGTTAAAAAAGGAATGAAAAGCGGAGAAGATATTAAAAAAATCTCATTGGTTTTTTCACAGGCCCAAATCCAAGATTTGGATAAAATGATCCAAAGTATGATTAATTCGGATAAAAAAACTTTGGATTTTTCGAAAAAACCCGGGATAAATTCCATAAATGATATTATTTCTGATGAAGAAGTATATTTGCCGGACGATCAACTTCCCTTGGATGGTTACTGGTGGCCATTTAGAGACACCCCTATGATAAATTCTGAGAAATCTCCAATCCGACTTTATGACCTTTATGTGAATTTTAAAACTGGTCAGGATCCAAAAAGCTCTGACTGGGAAGAGAGCAATCATGCTCAAGACACTTTTTGGGGTGGTCATTGTAACGGATGGGTGGCCAGCACCATTTTGTACGGTTTTTTTGAACAATCCTTGGTTTTAAACTTAGGGGATGAGAGAGAAACGGTGGTCATTGACCCGCTTGAAATTCAAGGGATGAGAACTGAGCACAGCTATTGTGTGAAGAGAGCATTTTATGGCAAGAGATATAATGATTTTGGGGATGACTTACGAGATATTTTTCCCGCTGATTTTCATAAAAACATAAGATATTATTTAAAAGAGTTGGGAAAGCCCATTGCTTTAGACCGAATACCAAATGAGATAGTGGATAATTCAATTTTCTCCGGTTACAAATTAAAAGTAGAAAAACTAACTGAAAATAAATATCATGTCACGGCCACTATGAGGACCCATTATTATAGTGAGAATCCGGTATATGTAAAAAAAGTGGCAACCATTAAGGAATTAAAATACCCATACACACTGGAAACAGATAAGGATGGAAATATTACAGGAGGAGAATGGGATGACGATTTAAACCCGGATTTTTTGTGGGTTCCTCTGGCACAAATGGATTGCAAAGGGGAAAATCCTAATATAAATCCAGACCTGGTGGAGGAAATGATCCAAACGTTGCCAAAAATTCCCTATGGTTCGAATTAACCGTTTAAAAGATCTTTATAGGAATGGCCGGTCATTTTAGTTAAACCCCTCATTAGAAAAACTAGAGAGAGCATTAAAACAATCAGTGAAGGAACCATAATCACCGGATAGGAGAGGGCAACCATTTTACCTAATTCTTGATTAAACTCAGGTGTGCCAGCGGGGCTCTTTAAAATAACCATGGCCAAGACAAAATTTAAAATTGCTGAGACCACAAATGAAAGAACAAATAAATAGGTGGTTTTAATAATTAGTTTTTCAAAGGCCTCTTCATGGTTATTTTCTTTAATCTTGGATTGGATAAGATCTAATTTAATAACCTGTGGATTTAGAATTATTGCCCTAACCAAGTTATATTTTGATTTTGCAGTAAATAAGACGACCAATCCTATAATTACAGGAACTGAAGCTTCTTTTACCGCAAACCAAAACCCGTCAAGATTAAACAGGGCTAGGCCACCTGTAAGTAAAATTGAAGCAAACCCAATTAAGGAAACAAAGTTCCATTTTTTAAGAGCAATCAAATCCCATGCCCCATAAACAATGGGGAAGACTAGAGCAATTAGCAAGCCTTTAACTGGGCCTAAATGGGCGTTATCACTGTATTTGGAAAGGATTACAGATGGGATAACTATGTTAAATAAAATATTAAAGAGGGCACTTTTGGGTGTTTCTTTTTGGCTCATAGTGCTTAAAAATCCCACAATTTTTTAGGAATTTCCACAATAAACTTCGCCTTTTAGGGAAAATCCTTTGAGAATTCTTTTTAAATAAGTTTAAATAGTCCCATGCCCCAAAGACTTTATCCTGAAAAAAAATTTCCCCCTTATGCCTTTGTTCCAGGATCCAACCCTCATCCAGAAAAGGCCGGTGGGCATATGGAAGGGGAGAAAGTTACGGTATCAAGTGCCTTAGACCCAAAAGATATCCATTCATCATCTGAATTTCTTTATGCTCTTGACCTCTATAATTTTGGTTATTATTGGGAGGCCCATGTCTATTTGGAAGCATTATGGAATTGCTCCCAAAGAAAAGGTCCCGTTGCCGATTTTTTAAAGGCCCTGATTAAGCTTTGCGCGGCCGGGGTTAAGGCGAAAACTCGGGAGGAAAACGGTGTAAAGGGACATGCCGAAAGGGCCAAAGAACTATTTTTAAAATTAGGGAATGAGGTTCATGACAAGCATTTTGCGGGTTTTTCTCTTCTAAATTTAATTTCCCAGGCAGAAGATATAATGGAGAATTCAAATTCCTATATTTTAAATGTTAAAACTGAGGGGCCAGTATTTCCTTATCCCATTTTGCCTCATTGAGAAATTCTGGAAGTCCCGTTTGGCGTTTTGATTTCTCGTTATTATTTATGGCCATGGCAAGCGCCCTTCTATTTCCAATAAAGATGGCAAGTTTCTTTGCACGGGTTAGCCCTGTATAGAAAAGATTCCTAAAAAGCATCATATAATGCATTGTTGATACGGGGATTATCACAACCGGAAATTCGGATCCTTGAGATTTATGAATGGTAATGGCGTAGGCCAAATCTAGATCATCTAAAAAATCTTTTTTGTATTCCACAAAACGAATATCTTTGCCGGTTCCAAAAGCTAAAAATAAAATATCGTTTTTTATTCTTTCAATAAAACCGATATCACCATTAAAAACACCTAAATCATAATTGTTTTTTTTCTGGATTACCCTGTCCCCTTCGCGAAATATTCTGTTTCCTTGCTCTATTTCTAGTTTTATTCCAGGCGGATTTATACTTTGTTGGATTAGAAGGTTTAGATTTCTAGTGCCAAGCCCTCCTCTAATCATGGGAGTTAAAATTTGAATCTCAGTTTTACCTAAATATTTGGGGATGGATTCAACATAGAGTTTTTTGATCATTTCCGTTGCGGTTAAATTGTAATTTAGGGTGGAAAAGGGATGTAAATTTTTTAATAACTCCTTTAACTCTTCCGCAATAGTATTGGAATTCAATATTTTTTCCACATCAGCTGCTTGATATTTAGGAGGTAGAGTTCCATTTTTTTTAAGGCGATGCAAGGCCATTAGTTGTTCTTTGGTGGGTTCATCGGAATCTATAAAAAAACAATCTTCATCTTTCCAGATGGAGGGATCTTCAATCGGGGTTTGGAGATTGGGTTTGATTCCTCTATTGATCTGATGGGAAAAAGTAATTATACTTGATTGTTTGGCCTGTCTAAAGACTTGAGTCAGTTTAAAAACCTTTATCTTTCCACTTGAAAGAAGATCTCCTAAAAAATTTCCAGGGCCGACTGATGGTAGTTGGTCAGGATCACCTATAAATAAAACCTGGGTATTTAATCTCACTGCCTTAAGGAGAGAGGAGGTCAGGCTTACATCCAGCATGGATGATTCATCAATTATTAAAAAATCACAGGACAGAGGAAAATTTTCATCCCGAACAAATCCTCCCTTTGAAGGATCATATGACAAAAGTCTGTGAATGGTTGAAGAACTTTCTCCAATTACCTCCGACATTCTTTGAGCGGCCCTCCCAGTAGGTGCTGCTAAAAGAAAACTTTTTTTCATGGCCTTTAGAAGTGTTACCAAAAGTTTCGTTGTGGTGGTTTTTCCAACGCCAGGGCCACCAGTTAAGAGGGATAGGGGAGAGTGAATAATTCCAGTTATGGAATTTTTTTGCTCATCGCTTAGTTTTATTTCATGGCGGTCACAATAAAGGGAAATCCATTCATTTACCAAATTTTTTTGATCTTCGATTTTATTTTGCTGCAGTTGAAAAATTTTTTTGGCAATAAATTTTTCAGATTCAAAGAGATCCTTGGCAAAATAACAGGGACCTTGGACTTTTAATTCTCCTGTTTTTTCCATTTTATCCAAAAGGAAATTAAGCTTTGGAGAGATATCAAATCCCAAGACCTCGTTTCCCAAGGTTAAAATTTGATCCCGGGTAAGGTAACAATGCCCCTCGTTTCTACTTTCATATAGCAAATGGGAAATACCTCCGATAATTCTTAAGTCAGAAGTACGATCAATTCCTAGTTTAATTGCCATTTCGTCTGCAGTTAAAAAGCCTATTCCGGAAATATCCATGGAAACTCGATAAGGATTTTCCTTTAGAATTTTCATGGAGTCTTTGCCGTAAGCCTTAATTATTTTTATTGCTTTGCTCCCATAAATGTCATGTTCATTTAAAAAGATCATGACTTCTCGGTTTATTTTTTGTCCATCCAAGGATTTTTTTATTTGGGTAAGTTTTTTAGGTGAGATCCCCTTTATTTCAAGAAGCCTTTCAACTTGGGTATCGAGTATTTCCAAAGTTTTTTCGCCAAATGCCCTCACGATTTTTTTTGCAGTTGATGGACCAATGCCTTTTAGGAGACCTGAGCCTAAAAATCCCTCTAATCCTTTGGTTCCTTCAGGTTTTTCTTCAATTAATTTATCTGCCTTAAATTGCATTCCGTATTTGGGATGTTCAATCCAAATTCCGTGAAAATTAAAAGTAGTTCCAGGGGCGAGGCCAATTCTTTGGGCAATAACTGTTATTTTAAGTTTTGGATTTTCTATTGGTTTAACTTTTATAACGGAATATCCGTTTTCCTCATTGGAAAAAGTAATCCTATCAATAATACCTATAAAGGAATTTATTTTAAAAAAATTATCCATTTAGGAAATTATGCTCCCAAAGCTATTTCATTTTCAACTCTGGTGATAAAGGAATTGAAAATTTTATTTTCCATATGGCATGAAATTTCTTTAAAAGAAGCAAGAAAATCCAATTTATCGATTTCTTTTTCAATTTCGAAAAGATGGTTGGCCTCTTCTTTGATGATAGAGGTCAAGGTTATGGGTGAGTTGGCCGATCGAAGTACCTTTTCATAAAGGTTAAAAAGTTGGTCTGCTCTTACTTCTATTGCGTAAGTAGTTAAAAGGTAACTATAAAAAAATAATTCATTTTTTGGAGGATTAATTTCCTGCCGAAGACATTTCATAATTTGAACATCAAGTTGATTTAATAGATTTTTGGTTTGAAATCCTGCCAAAAGAGGTAATTCCATATCTGGATTACCCCCAACTGAAATTATATTTTTACGAAAGAAAAAAGCATGTCTGGTTTCTTCGTGGGCGTGTTTTAAAATTTCTAGGGTTGGGTGTTTGAATTTTTGAAAATAGATAATTTTCTTTGCCCCCGAATTTTCTAGAAAGCTTATGGTGTAGAGCCATCTTTGATGGAGGATGGGATCTTTTACTATTTTTTCAAGTAACTCTTTCATTTTGTTTGTTCCTGAGTGAAATCAAAAATCGCCTGGTATGCCAATTTTAAATCATCTAATGTTGAGCAATAGGGAGGAAGTATATAAATAATATTTCCCAAGGGTCTCAAAAGAACGTTTCTTTCTTTAAAGAAAGATTTCATTTTGGGGCCTAAGGCAGAGAAATAACCATTTTCTTCACTTTTATATTCTATGGCCACAATTGTCCCAAGAATTCTAATTTCTAAAATACTGGGATGTCCCTCTAAATCCTTGGCAAAGGTTTTATGGGACTTATTAATTTCATTCCAGATTTCTGGCATTTTGGGATCTTCAAGAAGATCTAGGCTGGCATGAGCAGCTGCACAGGCCAGAGCATTTCCTGCATAGGAATGCCCATATAAGAAGGTTTTGGAGGGATCGTCACTAAAAAAAGGCTCATAGATTAAAGGAGTGCAAAGGGTTAGTGCCAAGGGAAGGGTTCCACCAGTTAATGCTTTTGCCAAACAGATAATATCAGGTTTGTTTTCCAAATAATCCGTTGCAAACATTTTCCCGGTTCTCCCAAAACCAGTCATTACCTCATCAGCTATACAAATAATCCCTTTTTCTTTTGCAAGTTTTATCATTTGGTCAAGCACTTGTGGGTCTTGCATGCGCATTCCTGCAACACCTTGAACCAGAGGTTCAAAAATAAATGCCGCAAAATCGTCTGGGGTATTTAGTATTTTTTCCATTTTGAGAAATGGGGCCATCCCAAGTCCTCGTAGTGGCGGATCAATAAAAGTCACATCAAACACGCCTTTACAAAGGTCTTCGATATTTTCCAAGGAATTACTAACTGCTCGAGCGCCAAAGGTTTCTCCATGGAAGCCATTATTGAGCGCCAATATTTTTTTTCTTTTAATTCCTTGGTTTTTAAAAAATTGAAGGGCCATTTTTAGTGCAGATTCAACCGCCGTGGATCCATTATCAGTAAAAAAAACCTTGGAATAATAATTATCAAAAAGTTTTAAAACCCGTTTTGATAGGGATATTGCCGGTTCATGAATAAAACCTGCAATTATGATTTGCTCAAACAAAGAATTATTTATTTTTTCTCTTATATAAGGATGGTTGTGGCCATGGATATTTACCCACCAAGAGGAAATTGCATCGTAAATTTTTTCTCCATTGGCGCCATAAAGAAAAGCACCTTTAGCCCTTTTGATTATCAAAGGATTCAAGGCAGTTTTTTCTTGAGTATAAGGATGCCAAATGGGGTGATTAATTTTCATAAAACCAGCTCCTGGGCATATTTCTCAATTACATTTTGGTTGATTTCTTTTTCTTTGGATATTCTTAAAAGAATTTTTAAACCAGTCCGTTTTGTGAGAAAATCTTCGGATTCCTCATTGCTATCCCCATTGAAAACCAATCCTAAAATTTTAATATTTCTGGCACGGATGGCCTCAATAGTTAAAAGTGTATGATTAAGACTTCCCAAATAACTTTTGCAAACCAAAATTACTGGAATGTCCCATTTTTTTGCCAGGTCTATAATAAAATCTTTTTGATTAAGGGGGACCAGTACCCCACCTGCTCCCTCAACCACCAAAGGTTTATCGGTATTTGGAAGATTTATGTTTTCTAATTTAATGGGAACTGGAGAGGAGAAATTTGGGCTTTTGGGCAATGGAAGTCTTAGCGCCTCCGGAAAAGTATGAATTCCAAATTTTTTCAAATTTTTTGAATCAGAATTATCTAAGTCTCCGCTTTGAATAGGTTTAAAATAATCGGCCCCAAGCGCCCTACATAGGATTGCTGAGAAGACCGTTTTTCCAATGTTGGTGTCTATTCCGGTTACAAAAATTTTCATAGACATCCTTTGATTTCGTTTGCCAAACAAATAATATCTTTTTCCTCATTAAAAGCATGAATACAAATACGTAAACGTTCTGTCCCTTTTTGAACGGTGGGAGAATAGATTGGAAAGGTTTTAAATCCTTTTTCTTTTAATTTCGAAAAAGTCCTATCCAGGGCTTCCCTATTAGGAAATATAATGGGGAAAATTGGAGAATAATGTTCTGGAATCCCCATTTCTTTTTTAAAAATATCAATATTCTCTAAAAGTCTGGTTTGAAGCATTGGATTTTCCCAAGAAAATCGGATTGCTTCTCTTATTGAAATCAATGAATGAGGAGGTAGCGCGGTGGTATAAATAAATGAAGTACAAAAATTGACTAGATATTTTATAACCACAGGATCACTTAGGAGAACTGCGCCATGAGCTCCGAATGCCTTTCCAAAGGTCACGATCCTGGCAAATACCCTTTTTTCAAATCCTAATTGCGAAACAAGTCCTCTTGATTTTGGTCCAAATACACCAGCGCCATGGGCCTCATCCACCAATAAATTGGCATTATACTTTTCACAAAGTTCCACCATTTCTTTAAGTGGGGCCAAATCTCCATCCATCGAATAAACCGATTCAATAACTACAAAGATATTTCCTTTTGCAGTTTTAAGTTTCCTCTCCAGATTTTCCAAACAGTTATGGCGGAAATAAAAGGTCGCGGCCTTGGAAAGTTTTGCTCCAATTTTTAGGGAAGCATGAATAAATTGATCTAGTAGAATTGTATCGCCTTCCTGGGGAATGGTGGATAAAATTCCAATATTAAGGTCCATTCCGGAATTAAAAAGCAGAGCGCTTTCGCTATTAAATCTTATAGCAAGCTCTTCTTCTAATTCCATGGCCAATTGAGAGTTACCACTTAAAAGTCTGGACCCAGTTGCTCCAACTGGGAACTCTTTAACATAAGCTCGAAATACTTTGGATTTTAATTCCAAAGAATTAGCAAAACCTAAATAATCATTAGAACAAAAATCTAATCCCTCAAAGGAAGTAGCAAGATTTCTGACGTTTCCATTTTGGAAACGCTCAAATAATTTCTTGCTTAAAACATATTTAAGGGTGTCCATAACTTTCATAAGCGGAAAGACCCAAATTTTGAAATAATTCTTGGTCTTCTTGAACAGGTGGGTTGGGTGTGGTTAATAATTTGGTCCCGGAAAAAATTGAATTGGCCCCAGCAAAAAAACAAAGTGCCTGATCAGAGGGTGATCTCCCTTCTCTTCCAGCTGACAAACGTACAAAGGATTTTGGCATTAGAATTCTGGCAGTGGCTATCATTCTAAGTAAATCCCAAATGGGAACCTTCTCTTGGTTTTCAAGCGGAGTACCTGCTACTGCGACCAGGGTGTTGATAGGAACACTTTCCGGATGGGGATCCAAATTTGAAAGAGTATTAAGCATTTTAATTCTATCCTCTTCCGTTTCTCCCAGCCCGATAATTCCGCCAGTGCAAACAGTTAGTTTGGCTTTCCTGACATTTTTAAGGGTTTCTAATCGGTCATCATAGGATCTAGTGGTAATTATTTTTTTATAATTATCTTCACTGGTATCTATATTGTGGTTGTAGGCATAAAGACCTGCTTCTTTAAGCCTAATTGCCTGGTCTTCAGTCAACATACCTAAGGTACAGCAGACTTCCATATCCATTTCTGTAACTCCTTGAACCATTTCAAGGACTCGTTCAAAATCTTGATTATCTTTAACTTCTCTCCAAGCAGCTCCGAGGCAAACTCTTGATGATCCATTTTCCTTGGCCATTTTTGCAAGTTCAATGACCTCAGATACTTCCATCAAAGGATTTTTAGTGATGTCTGTTTGGTATCTTGCGGCCTGAGGGCAATAGGCACAATCTTCTGGACACCCGCCGGTTTTAATGGAAATTAAACTTGAGATTTGAATTTTTTGTGGATTGAAATTTTTCCTGTGGATATCGGAGGCCTTTGCAATAAGCTCCATCAGGGGCATATTATAAATTTCCTTAATTTCTTTCAAAGTCCAATCATGCTTCATAGGAAAATCCTCTTTTTTGACACATTCTTGTTTTTTATAAGAGGGTTGTAAAGAAATGGTTAATTATTAAAATAGTTTACATTGTAAACTATTAAGGTTAGTAACTGCTTTGTGAAAATTTCCAAATATCTAAAAGATAGTCCTGTTTTTGCAATGTATGAGACTTCATCTGCCTTGACCTCATCCCTAAATTCTCATTTAAAAAAAGAAGAAATAACCTTTATTCAGGGACTGGTTCTAGTAGCTATTTTGCTGGATGAAAAAAATCTTATTACTCCAGGAGAAATCTCAAAAGGATTGGGAATATCCAAAACCTCCCTTTCTCAAATCCTTTCAAACTTGGAAGCTAGGGGATATCTAAAACGTATCCTAAGAGAAGATGACGCTCGAAGCCTAAGTATAAGTCTCTCCAACCTGGGCCTTAAGAAGGCCAATAAAATTGTAAAATTTTTGGATTCCTTTGAACTTGATTTGGAAAAAAAAATTAATCTAAGAAAAGAATTTTTGACAGACCTTCAAAATTTTAAACAATATCTAAATTTGGTTAATTCAATTAAATTTTAAAAAGTGGCTCGGATCCGTCTTCGGTTATTTCCTTATTGAAATCATCTTTTATTTTTTGATATTTTTTAAATCCTTCATTACCTAAAATTTCTTTCACCTGCTTGAGATGGTTTCCATGAAATTGTTTATTATCTTTTTCCAAAGCATTTTTAATGGCGGTTTGAACTTTTGGGTAATCCTCTTTCAAATTTATTTCATCCTGGTCCAAATCTATGCCGTAATCGGCCTCAAGTTGGGCCTTCACATTATTCATAGTTGAAGCAAGTCTTCTTTGTTCATCCTTATTCTCGGACCCTTTTGGTTCATTTCCAGCATGAACCTGAAAGAGCGCAAATTGGGATTCATAATAATCATCTCTAATTTTTTCGTATTTATCTAAGACCTCTGGACCAAGTTTAAGGTCGTTTACAATTAAAGAGGCAACTTTATCATTCCAAGCAATAAATGCTTTGTTAAAAAATGCCTCCATTTCATCTTTTTGAGATGGATCTGGCATTTTTCCAAGAGGTGAAGACTTTTCTGTTACCACTATTCCAGTGGGTTTATTAATTGATGGGGAGATTATTTTCTCTTCTTTTTTTTCAGGAGGTCGTATTGCAAATTTCTTCCCGTATCTTGTCTGTTGGGATTCAAAAGGTTCCTGTTTACTAACAATAAAAATTATTGAAACTATCAACAAGACTCCAAAAGAAATCCCAATAATTTTTGTTTTCATTAATAACCCTCTTCCAACCTATATCGGTTAAGGAATAGGTGGATTTAGCCGTTAGCTATAATTATGAAGGTATTACTTTTGGTTTATTTATTTATTTCCACCTCCACTTTTGGGGCAGGTGTAACCTCTCATAGGTTTATGAGCAAAAAAGCCCTGGATTATATGAGGGATGCTGAAATTAGAGACATGCTTAGAAGAAATTTTAGCACCTATTTAGGGGCCACCATGCTGCCTGATATGGGGTATTTTGTTAGAAAGTTTTATGGAGAAAATCGAGGGTGGTGGGGCGAAGAAATTCACTGGACTCCCTTTTTAAATTGGTTATGGACCTATAATAACAACAAATGCAAATCTAAAGGATGGCCGCCTAGAGGTTCCTCGGAATGCGAACAGCTTTGGACGATTTACTTTGGAGTTCTTTCCCATTCCATTGGGGATATCCAATGGCATGGTGGTTACATTTTTAGATTCTCAGTTATGGAGGCAGGTGCCCCTGTAGGCTCTGGCTTTTTTAACGATGCTCATTCAATTGCTGATAATATGGGTGATTTACCGGCCGTGCATTTTTATGGCGAGCGTGGTTTGGGTGGTTCAATAAATTATGATCTGGTTGCAAAGATGTTAAATGATTTTGCAAGTTTTAGGAGACAACCTGGTATTCCCAAAAATGACCTTATACTTACCCACGGCCTACAGGAAGCTTGGTATGCAGGTGTAAAAATTGGTTGGCCTGCCTATTATTATTTCAAATTAAAATACAAATGGGGCCATGATAATTACTACGGAACCCTTGGAGGTATTGATAATACCGCCAGAAGAATTGCCGAACTAACAGATATGATTTCTTGGGAAAATAAGCGGTTGGGCCTTTCAAAGATAACTACCCTTTCCAATGGGGGAGATTGGCCATTTGATTGGTTTAGAATTACTAGGGCAGATTGGTCTCAGACTGCTGAAAAATCCTACCATGTACCTAATTATCAATTGGACCCCAGGGGGACCTATAACTGCCGTTGGGGGCTTTATCTTGTGGGGGCGAGATTGTTTTCCTACGGTCAGATTTCAAGATGCCCCTATAAGGCAACTAGTGATTATCAGAAGGCCCAATGTGAGCGTTTTAGGTACTGGCCGACAACTTGTAAGTCCTATTGATGCATAGCATATAAAAATTATTCGCCTTTATTGACTCAAATCCAAACCTAAGCTATTTCTTGCACAAAATCTTCAAGGAGAAATTTTATGAAAAGGTTAATAGCTTCTTTGTTTTTGATGCTTTCTTTAACTAATGCATATGCCGATTTCGGACGTGGGCACCACGGTGGATTCGGAGGCGGACATCATGGCGGTAGACACCACGGCGGATTCGGACCTGGTTACCATGGCGGATTCGGATATAACCGTCCTTTTTATCCAATCGGAAATCTTCCTTTTATAACTCCCTATAACTACATGAATTATGTTGGATATCAACAATTCGGATTCTATCAGTGGGCACCAGCATTTAATTATTACTACTGGTCTTGGTACCCAAATTATCAGCCAATGTGGTGGACTCCTTACTATTACACCACTCCTTATTGGAACGGTTACTATCTTTAAAAATACGGCCCGATTCGTCGGGCCTTTTTAATCTTAAACATTTAAAACCTCCTAAATCTTAAGGAGGTTTTTTTTTATGAAGTTTTTATCATTACTTTTAATTTTCTGTTCGTTGTCTGCTCATTCAGCTTTAAAAATGAAAGTTCAGTATACTCAAGGGGGTTATGTTAATAAGGAATATCCCTTTATTCGGTTTATCACCTTGCAAACCAAAATGCCGGCTTCGGGTACATGGGAAATCTCTATAATGGGGTTAAATGCCAAGACTGGTAATGAATCTTGCTGGGTTCATGTTACCTCAGAAGACAAAAAAGAAATTTTTGATCTTTATCAAATTCTTCAAAAGGCAAAACAAGAAGTTGCTACAACCCAAGTTTCCTTTACAAGAAACACCGCTGAAGTTGCCAGTGGCACCGGTTGTTCGCATAAGCTTGACCTAAGAAAAGATGCTTTTACAATCCAGACCCAAGATTTATAGAAAATAAATTGGCCGCGGACAACCTCCGCGGTTTTTACCTAATCGGGTAAGGGGTAGGAACCCCAGGGGATGAGGAATAAATAGGGACTACGTAGGGTTCTTTAATTCTTGGATTATCCCCATTAACTGATTTAATGGTACTTACCTCCAACCGATCCTCAAAAAAATTCACCACCAGGTAAGTTGAAGCTTGGGAAGAACCGCTTAAAAAAACCGGTACAGTTTTTCCTCCAACATTATCATAATTAAATAAGTGATAATAATTGTGGAAATGACCTCCAAAAACTGCGACTACATTGTAGCCGGTAAAAAGCTTATAGAAATCAACTTTTTCATTGGGATAAAACCCGTCTCCGCCACCTACATTGTGCATGTTTAGGATAATAACCTTATCCTTATTTTGGGCCAAATCTTTTTTAACCCACTCGTTGGCCTTAATTATGGTGAAATAATCCCTCCTGGCATTTTTAAAATTCCAAGTATAAAAACTAGTTTCCCAAGTGGGATAATTATTAAATTGAATAAAATGATATTTCCCAATATTAAATGAATAGGCAAAGGACCCGGTGTAATTTTTTTTGATTATAGGAAACTGGTAATATGCTCCACTTTCGTTTAAATCAAAGTTTTTGATATTTAAGCTTTGTACCCGGGATTTTAAATAATACAACATTCCAGCAGCGCACCTGTTATTCCAACAATTATTTACGTTGTTTCGGCCGTAATCATGATTGCCAAGACCTGGCCAGACATGCAAAGGGAGAAGAGATTCATAATATTTTGTATACATATCAATTTGCCAGGGATGCCCATAGGCGGTTAGATCTCCGTTAATAATTAACCCTGCGAATTTTTCAAAGGTAAGTGCCTCAGCAGTTTTTTTGATGCTATTGACCTGCCATGTATTAGAAAGATCTCCCTGGGCCTTCTCCGATAAACCGTTTTTGCATTCCGGAGCATCACATTCCCAAGGAAGTTGGGGATCAGAGGAGACAATCAGGGAGAAATTATTTTCATTAAATTTACCAAATCTATAATAAGAGAAGCTGTCGTTTCTAAAATCTCCCACAAAAGGGACATCGCTGAAATAAAAAACACAAGGCCCCACACCGACTGCTTGGCCTTGCGAATTGTGAGTTACGTCTTTGCAGAATGTTACCTTTAGGCCTTTAGGAACCTTCACTGAACTAATTTTATCATTCCAGATTTTGAAATTGGGTTGTGGTTTATCGGGACAAAAATTGTAAACAGCTCCCTTAAAATTACCATGTTCAAAACCCACAACACAACCAAATGCTGGAGGCTCTGGAGGAGGAGTTTGGCCTTTCCCAAAAGCGGTATTTGCCAAAAAGATGAGGGACATGGATAAGATAAATTTATTTAAGGAAGTTTTCATATACTTTTATATCGGATTAGAGATCAAAGTTTTTAAACTCAAAGGATTTTTATTGATACTTTTTAAATCAAATTACTTTGAGTTATTTTTGCCCCCTTTTTTTCTAATTCCTCAAGGGCCTTTTCCACATCACCGGGATTAAGATTTATTCCCCTGCAGGCATCTTTGATTATATTCATTTCAAATCCCAATTTTAATCCGTCCAGAGTTGTATATTTCACGCAATAATCGGTAGCCAGACCAGCAATATATATTTCAGTAATTCCTTTTGATTTTAAATAATCAGAAAGACCAGTGGAATTAATGTGATCGTTGTCAAAAAAGCCGCTGTAACTGTCGATGTTTGGATCCGTTCCCTTTTGAAAAATTTTAATTATTTTTTTTTGATTTAGTTTTTTTGAAAAATCGGCACCTTTTGTTCCCTGTACACAATGATCCGGCCAAAGGACCTGCTGGGTTTTTCCCAATGGGATTATATCACCTGGTTTTTTCCCGTGGTAGGAGGCAAAACTTTTGTGTCCTTTAGGATGAAAATCCTGAGTGGCAAAAACCAATTCAAACTTTTCCATTAAACTGTTGATCAAAGGAATAATTTCATCCCCCTTTGGAACCGCAAGAGCTCCTCCAGGAAGAAAATCATTCTGAATATCCACTACGAGAAGGGCCTTCATTTTTCTCCTTTGATTTTTCTCATCAAGGAAGCTCTCAGGTCATATAATTTTTTTTCCAGGCCAACAGGATAGCACTCTGGGTTTTTAAGTTTTAAAATACCCTTTCTAAATTGGGCCAAAGATTTTTTTGCAAAACATTGAATTTCAAAAAGGTTTGGACAAGAGTAAACGATTTTTCCATTTTGAAAAATGGGAATAAGCAAATCCTCCCATTTGGCCTTTCCGGGGATCACTCCTTTATTGTCGTGTTTAAGGTCCACAAAAGAGATCTGTTCGGCCGCAGGAGGATTGACTTGATTGTATAGGATATCGCAAAAGGCCCCCTTGGAATCAAAAAATCTTCTAATCTGAATAATTCCTGGGAGAGTGATTTTTGAATCCTGATCGGTGGTTTTCATTTTAAAATCCCACTTTCCAGATTTATTCTTAATAGCGCCCAATTTATAAACTCCATCTAGCGCTGGTTGATCATAAGATGTAACTAGCCTGGTTCCAACTCCCCATACATCAATGGGGCACTTTAGATTTTTAAGTCTTTCAATTTCATATTCATCGAGATCCCCACTGGCCACGATTAATGTATTTTCAAAACCTGCCTCATCCAATAATTTTCTGGATTTTTTTGAAAGCTTTAATAGATCTCCTGAATCAAGTCGGACTCCAACCATTTCATGGCCAGATTCTCTTAATTTTTTGCCGACAATTATGGCGTTTTTTACTCCCTCTATTGTGGAATAGGTATCGACCAAAAAAATGCATCCTTCTGGCATGGATTTTGAAAAGGCCAAAAAGGAGTCAATTTCCCTGGGAAAACACATTACCCAGCTATGAGAATGAGTTCCTTTTACGGGAATTTCAAAAATTTTCCCGGCAAGAACATTTGACGTGGAGTTTAAGCCTCCAATGATGGATGCCCTAGTTGCAGTAAGTCCTCCATCTGGACCCTGTGCTCTTCGAAGCCCAAATTCAATTACTTCATCATTTCTTGCTGCTATTCTCACTCTTGAGGCCTTGGTACTTATAAGGGTGGAGAAATTAATCATATTTAAGAGGACAGTTTCTAAAATTTGACACTGAAGTAGGGGCCCTTGAACCCGGATTAGTGGTTCGAAGGGAAAAACTATAGTTCCCTCTTTAACGGAAGAAAGATTTATGGATAATTTTAAATTTTTTAAATAAGTTAGGAACTTTTTCTTAAAAATATTACTACCGCTTGGATTTTTTAGGGATCTTAGGTAATCAATATCTTCTTGAAGGAATTGAAATCCCTCTAGGAATTTGGTTACTGGTTGTAGACCAGAGAAAATGGCATAGGAACCTTTAAAGGGGGACCTTCGAAAGAAAAGATAAAAAACGGCTTCTTCCTCGCTTTTTCCGCTATCCCATAAAGCTTGTGCCATGGTTAGCTGGTAGAAATCAGTAAGGAGTACTGAATTACATTCGTCCATTATTTTGATTTTAACATATTATTAATAAATAAATTTCATTTAAGGGGAACATCCAGCTTTTAAATTAAATAAAAAAAGTATTAGTATTGTTCATTATTTAAATTTCAACAAAGGATTGTTTATGAAATTTTTCCCATTTTTATTACTTTTAACCTCTGTAACCACTTTTGCTTGTCCTAATTTGGCCGGCAATTATTCCTGTAAAGAAGGGAATGAGGCTTTTCAAATGGCCATAACCCAAACTGTTGTAAATGGGGCCACGGTTTATCAGCAAACCTCGGGCCAAAATCAAAGCACCTTTACCGCCGACGGTGTTGCCAGGCCACAAACAGTGAGTGATGAAGGACAAACGGTAAAGGGAACTTTAACGACAACTTGCTCCAATTCTTCAGTGATAAATAAATTCCAGGCCACTCATATGGGTATGGAGATTGATTCCACAGAAACAATAAATTTGGAGAACGAAGGCTTACACATCGCTCAAGTTACAAAAGTAGATGGAGAAGAATACAGGTCAGAGAAATTTAATTGTAAGCGAACCAATTAGTACTGAATTACATCCATCCATTATTTTAATAAATAAATTCATTTAATGGAACGCCTTGCCATTTAATTAAATAAAAAAGGTATTAGAATTTTTTATAAATTTAACTTTAACAAAGGATTGTTTATGAAAATTTTCTCAGCTTTTCTTCTTTTAGCTTCAGCAAGCGTTTTTGCAAATTGTCCCGATTTGGCCGGTAAATATACATGCCAAAAAGGAGAAGATACTTATCAAATGACCATGACTCAAACAGAGCAAGATGGAGCTACTGTATATAATCAGGTTACAAATGAAGCTAAAAACACCTGGATTGCAGACGGCGTTGCAAGACCACACACGGTAACTGCAGAGGGGCAAAAAGTTAAAGGAAATATAAAAATAACTTGCTCAAATTCCGCTGTGGAAGTTCTATTTCTTGCCCAACATATGGGTATGGAAATTGAAGCCAAAGAAACAATTAAAGAAGAAAACGGCGAAATCCGTGGCTTAGCTGTCGCCAATGTGGATGGACGAGAATACAGCTCGGATGAATATACTTGTAAACGAGCCAATTAAGCGGCTTTTTTTCTGCGTTCCATTCTCTCAGAAATATCCTTGGTCACCAGGTCATCACGCATTTTCTGGTGATCAAGGTACTCAATGTGAGTGTCATAATCTGGCAATGGGTAGCTGAAAAAATCGGGAATTTTAAATCTGTAGAACTTATCCCCTTTTTGATAACATTCTTTTTTGGCCTTTAAATCAGAGGGATGGTTTAAATAATATTTAAGGGCCTTTTCATATTCATTCTTTGCTATTTTTTTATTTTTTTCATCTTCTTCTTCGTGAATATCAAAAAGAAGTACAGAAACCCTAAATGCCAAAACTAGGGCAAACGCTCCAATTATAAATTCAAGGTAATAGACTGATTCGGCCATTACTCACCCTTTTTAATTAAAAATTTTAAAACGTCTTTCATAGTCAATATCCCCACCACCTCATGGCCGGATACCACGGGAAGATGGCGATATTTTTGCTTTAACATTAGTTTTGGAATTTCATATAAAGAATCGTCTAACTGGACGCAATCAAAATGAGGGGTCATCACCTTAGATATCTGAGTTGTCTTAACATCAAGGCCTTCTGCTACTACTTTATTTAGCAGGTCTCTTTCGGTAAATATCCCTAGTGCCTCAAAAATGGGACTCATCACGATTACATATCCAATGTTATTTTCTTTCATTATTTTTACTGCATCATAAACTGAGGTAGTGTAGTCCACTGTTTCAATTTTATCGATCATGATGTCTTTGACTTGGGTCTGTTTAGGAATAGTCATCTTACCATGCGATACATCAGACTTTTTAATTACTACTAGACTCATAGAAACACCTCGAATTACGTTAATGGATAGTAATATTATAGCACATTCGTCAGAAATAAATTCAACGCAATAAATTTTGTTTAGGAAAAAAAGTACAAAAGCTTTTATTTAGTTTAAATAACTTTTATTGGAGATTTTTAATGCCCTTAAAAACGTTTGTAGAAAAGCTAAAGGACCACCAGCTTAATCCTACTAGGATCACCCCAGAAACCTTACAAATAAATTTAGGGAAACTTTGCAATCAGGCCTGTTTGCATTGCCATGTCGAAGCTGGTCCCACTAGAACGGAAAATATGAATGGGGTCACCTTTGAAAGGTTGGAATTTCTTATAAAAAATTCCCCTTTTATTAAAACGGTGGATATAACCGGTGGCGCACCAGAATTAAATCCTTATTTTAAAAAATTAGTTTCACTTTCAAGACAAAGGGGAATGGAGGTTATCGACCGATGTAATCTTACGGTTCTTTTTGAACCAGGACAGGAAGATACTGCTTTATTTCTTAAGGAAAATTGCGTCCGGATAATTGCCTCACTCCCTTGTTACTTGGAAGAAAATGTAGATTTTCAAAGGGGCAAAGATGCATTTTCCAAAAGCATTAGAGGTCTTAGACTTTTAAACTCTCTTGGTTATGGTTTCAATGATCTTGTACTAGACCTGGTTTTTAATCCGATTGGACCCTATCTTCCACCGTCCCAAGAAACGCTACAAGAAAAATACAAAATAAAACTTTGGGAAAATTTTGGCATTAAATTCAACCATCTTTTCACCATTACCAATATGCCCATTAAAAGATTTTTGGATGATTTAAAAAGAAATAATAAATTGGAAGATTATATGGAACTTCTAATAAATAGTTTTAATCCATCTGCGGTTAATTCCATTATGTGTCGCTCATTAATCTCAATAGGCCATGATGGCAAAATATATGACTGCGATTTTAATCAAATGCTTGATATGCCAAAATCAAAAACCATCTGGGATATTACTTCATTTGAAGAAATATCGGAGCCAATAACCTTTGCGAATCATTGTTTTGGTTGCAGTGCTGGGGAGGGAAGTTCCTGTACCGGCTCTTTAACATAAGGAAAATTATGGAAACCACTTACTCATCAGTTCAAGAATATTATGGAAAAATATTAAAAACCAATCAGGATTTAAAAACCAATGCTTGTTGTACTATCGATTCCATTCCAATTTATTTAAGGCCCATTTTGTCGGAAATTCACCCAGAGGTTAAGGATAAATTCTATGGTTGCGGATCACCAATTCCCCTTTACCTGGAAGGAAAAACCGTTTTGGATTTAGGCAGCGGTAGCGGAAGGGATTCCTTTATCCTCTCTAAGCTTGTGGGAGAAAAAGGAAAAGTTATAGGAATAGACATGACCGATGAGCAAATCCAAATTGCCAAAAAGCATACTCCTTTTCATTTAGAAAAATTTGGATACAAAAAGTCCAATCTTGAGTTTTATAAAGGCTATATCGAAAACCTTAAATCCATTGGTATTTTAGATAATTCCATTGATGTGGTGGTTTCTAACTGTGTAATAAATTTGTCTCCAGATAAAAAAACGGTATTTAAGGAAATATTTCGAGTTTTAAAACCTGGAGGGGAACTTTATTTTTCCGATATATTTTCTTCTCGAAGAATACCTAAGGAATTAAATGAGGACCCCATTCTTTTGGGAGAATGTCTTGGGGGGGCCATTTATGTGGAGGATTTTAGACGATTACTTTTGGACCTTAATATTAAGGATTATAGGATAATTTCAAAGAGCCAGGTTTCAAATTTTAATCCGGAGATAAAAAATAAAATCGGCGCAATTGATTTCTATTCATTAACCATCCGTGCTTTTAAATTGGATCTTGAGGATCGTTGCGAAGATTATGGCCAAATGGCGATTTATAAGGGGGATATTCCCCAATCCCCCATAACTTTTACCTTAGATGACCATCATACTTTTGAAAAAGAAAGGCCTCTTACAGTATGTAGTAATACCGCAAGGATGTTATCACTAAGCAGATTTTCACCTTATTTTCAAATAATAGGGGAGGAAAAGACTCATTTTGGAATTTTTGAATGTGCCCCCTCAAAGGAGAGTGAATCCGTAGGGGCCTGCTGCTAGGAAGGTTTTTCAGAATTTAAAAGCATAATTTTCTCTGTTAATCTAGAGCTATGCATTTTAAAACAATAAGATTTTTTCTTTCCCTTTTTATAAGTATTTCATTGATTTTTTCAGGGGCCGGACTTTTTACGACCTACTTTCCTATTTTTGCAAAAAAATCTCTTTCCGATCAATATATTGGTTTCATCACCTCTTTTTATTACGTGGGTTTCCTCCTAGGTTCACTTTTTATCACCCGGGTAATGAAACTGGTTGGGCACATTCGGGCCTTTATTTTTATTTTATCCCTATTGGCACTTTCTTCTTTAAGTTTTTCTCTTTTCCCCTCTATTTATATTTGGTTTTTTTTAAGATTTTTGATGGGCTTTGGTCTTTCCGGAGTCTATATTTTAACCGAATCTTGGCTCAGTTATCATGCATCGATTGAACGTAGGGGAAAAACCTTTGCCATATACAGGATAATTGAGCTGGTCGCCTGGTCGGTTGGTACAATTTTAATAGATTATTTTTTTAGAATGCCCTCTCAATTTTATTTTTCCTTGGTAACCCTATTGATTATCATAAGTGCAATTCCTTTAAGCCTAACTCAACTCCCGCAACCTGAAGCCACCCTACCATTTAAGTTCAATCTGAAAGTTCTTTGGGAAACTTCCCAATATTCCACCGTAACTGCTTTTTTAATAGGGCTTTCAAATTCTGCAATCTGGCTTATGACTCCTCTTTTTCTTCTTTCACAAAATATAAAGGAAACAGAAATTCCTTATTATTTAATTGCCTATATTTTTGGAGGACTACTTTCACACTATCCCCTGGGGATGTTATCAGATAAGGTGGATCGAAGAATTGTTGTTACCATTCAGGCAGCAATGGCAGGAGCTACATCCTTTTTTTTAATTTCATTTAAACTTCCAGCCTTTTTTATTTTGGGACTTGTTAATATGCCCATTTATTCCGTGGTGACCACCCATGCCTTGGATAGGTCCAATCCGGAAGATTATGGAAGAATCTCTGCCCAGTTATTATTTACTTATTCTATGGGTGCAATTTTTGGTCCTCTTCTATGTGGTTATCTGCTTACCAAAATGGGTGCCCAGGGTTATGCTTATCAATTAATTGTCGTTTTTTCTTTAATGGCAGTTTTTGGTTTATATCAAAAATTAATTTCACCTCCAGTACCGTCTTCGCAGAAGGAATCTTTTCGTTTATTACCTGAAGGCTTTTTGGGAATAGAGTGGTTTATCAAAAAAATTAAACAAGAACTTAAAGATGCACTTTCCGGACAAAAAAAAGAAGATTAGGTTAATATGAAATTTAAAATTTTAATTTTCCTTTTTTCCTTTTCTCTCTTTGCCCTCTCTCCTGAAAAAGTGGTTGATCTTATGGAGAAAGACTCGTCCAATAAGATTTTAAGACCTTGGTTTCCCACCACTTTACCTGATTATAAATTAAGCGCCTCCAACTTTAGTCGATGGGCAGTTTTTGGAACTCCAGAGTTATCTGATTTAACCTCCACCTCTTGCTTTGAAATCATATTGTTATATGCCATCAAATCAGGCACGGTGGACAGAGAGTGGGTTAAAAATCAATTTAAATTTGTTGAAGGAAGTATAGCAGGCAAAAAAAGAGATCGTGTTCCAGTCTGGATTAAGTCCTGGCTTTCTGTTTTAGCGAAGGATCCCGCCAAAAGAATTAATTATGTTAGGGCACCTCATCCTCCAGGATTAAAAAAAATTGATTGGGGAGTAGAACTCGATATTTCCAACACCGTGGGAGAAAGAATTTTTCCCAAAAGAGGAGATATTATTTTTTTCAATCCGATAAATTCCAAGAAAAATTCTCATTTTGATCATGTTACAATTTCTACTGGAAGGAGAATAACCAGGAGAATGCTCACAGGGAATCCTTCAGACGATAAAATAAATTTGGAAGCTGAAATTTTAAGTTTTTATGGCCGAGGGTCCAATAGGGATACTTTAATTGAGCGCGACACTATCGAACATATGCTTGACGAAAATTCCATGATTAAAAGAGAACCACCCGAAGGCCCCGATCGGCAGGTTTTCTTTTCCCCACCCCCTTGGATTTAAATAAATTTTTTCAGGAAGTAGGATGAGAAATCTTTAGTTCTTATCTTTTGTGATTTAAAATAAAGAAATCTTAAGGAGGATGACATGGCATATCGTTTTCTAATTTTAGTTTATCTATTTCCGTTACTATACATATCTGAAGTGCTTTCCATGAATGAAGAGAGGTTGGTTTCCTCCATCAGAAATCAAAATTATGATGAGGCCCTTAAGCTAATTAAATCCCCAAGGATCGATCCTTTGGCAGTTACTCATGGTACTTCTGCCGTCAAAGAATTAACTTCCCAGTTGGTTCAACACCTTCAAAGAAAAATGCAGAATGGCATAGTTGATGAAACTGTTCTCCAAAAACAGTTACAACTTTTTAAATTTATCGTTGGGAAAAAAGTTACATCGGCTTCATCTATATCAGATGAAAATTTTTCACTTGATTATTTAATGGGTGCTGCAGAGGTAGACCTTGATCAATCAGAGTCAACTAGAAATAGGCAATACCAAAGGAAAAAACAAGAAATCCAAGCATTGTGGCTCGCTTATATAGACTCCCTAGAAGAGTCTGCATTTGAACGCCATGGGAATAAAACTTTATTGGATTACCTAAAAGAAAAAGAGGCCCATCCCATCATACCCAAATATTTTTCCAATTTACAAACCAAAGATCCTAAAAAATTTAATGACATGTTAAATGCTTTAAATAATGCTACTCCCTATAATCTTGAATCGCTTAGAAAACGATATGCCGACAGAAGCGATCACTTTATTGCAGCTTTTTTCTTTACCTTTCCTTCCATTATTCAAAGAGTAAAAAGCCTGGAAGAGCTTAGGGCCTGGACTCAAACTGCCAGATCGCAAAAGCTTATTTACGATATCGGAGAATCATTCCCCAAGGCTTTTTATGAATTATCAGGAAGGGATAATGTTTTTAAATATTCAAAAGTTTGGAAAGATATGACTTCCAAATTAAAAGGGTTTGGAGGTTTTAAAGACTTAAATGTGAAGATACAAACCAGAAGAATCGTCCAAAAAAAACTTGGGCCTAGAGATAGAGAATATAAATCTTTGGTTCAATTTGAATTTGGGGCACTCAATTCAAAAGTTACGAATAGGACCTCGGGTTTATATTTCTCAGTCCTTACTCAGGCCGAACTTGATGCGGCAATTTCCGCAATTAGGAAAAACAGAGAAATCGACTTTAAGCGCGTAGATGATGGCTGCTACCTTAGGGCCGCTCAAATAACTGAAATGCTAGATAGGATGAAAATTAAAAATTTAAAGATTTTCACCATTGCTGAATGGAATGGCCAAGAGCTCATTAGAGTGAATTGGGGTAGCAAGAATAAGTTTTCTCACGAACTTGACACCCTTGGATCTGGAAATGCAGTCATTCAATGGTGGTATCATGTGGCCCCAGTGGTAGCTGTTAGAAAGAGTGCCCAAAATATCACCCCCGATAGCAGCGCCACCACCGGTCAGAATGAGGTGGTTGAATTATATGTTATTGATTTAAATTTATTCCCTCCTGGTCCAGTTCCATTATCTACCTGGGTAAAGGAACAACTTCTCCTTACAGGCTCCAAAGTAAAAAATATTATCTTAGAGGGGCGCGGGGTGGTTTATCCTGAAGAGTCAGCGGATGTGTTCCAAGGCCTTATGCGTGAAAACTTACCCAGGGTAAAAGATATCCAATAGTTTAACTTATTGAAAACATTCAGCCTTTAAAAAATATTAATAAAAAATTTAAGTTTTTTGCTTTACGTACGTAAAGAGTACGGATAACCTGTTCGTATGGAAAACGTATGGATGCGAAAATGATTTTGACAAAAAAACAAAAAGAAGTTCTAGATTACATCATTGCCTATAATCAAAAGGAGGGAATATATCCCACCTATAGTGAGATCCAAAACCATTTTGGATTTAAATCCAAGGGTTCGGTGCAAGATTATATTCACTATATTAAAGAAGCAGGTCTTTTAAAGGAATCAAAGAATTCTCGCGGTTTTGAGTTGACCTCAAACGCTGAGTCGATGGTGCAGATTCCAATACTAGGGGATGTCGCAGCTGGAAAACCTTTGGATGTAATAGAAGATTTAGAGACGCAACTTATTTCCGTACCCGAGGCAATGATTGTAAAAGGCAGCTACTTTGCTCTTCATGTTAAGGGAAACTCCATGATTGAAGACTGTATTATGGACGGGGATTTTATTGTAGTTCGTTCCCAGAAAGTTGCAAAGGCAGGAGATACGGTTGTTGCTTTAGTTGAAGGCGCAGCTACGGTAAAAAAATATTTTAAAAAAAATAATCGTATTGAACTACATCCTGCCAACGAAGCTTTACGACCAATCATTGTTAGCGGTGGAGATTTTAAAATTCAAGGAATCGTCGTAGGACTTATTAGAAAATACTTATGAAAAAATTAATCTATAGAAATAAACGTTATCTAGAATGGGCCCGTTTGAGAAAGTGTCTGGTAACGGGTAAACAAGCTGAAGTCGCTCACCACGTGCGAGATGGGGATAACTCTTCCGGAATTGGCTTGAGACCTTCGGATTATAGGGTCTTGCCACTTCTAAATTCCTACCACACAACCGGAACCTATGCCGTTCATCGCATTGGCGCTTTGTCTTTTTACCAGCGTTTTGGCATTGATCCACACAGGTCAATCGTTTCCTTGCTCAAGGAATATTTAAAGGAGGTCTATGGAGTGGAAGTCCCCGTGACTCAGGGAACAGAGGATCGGGAACTCATTCCGCTGTTAGAAGAAAAGATCGAAAGCTTGCGCCCACCAGAGGAAATTATTCAAGAGAAGGCCCAAAAAGATCAAAGAAAAATAGCTATTCGGGAAAGTAAAAAAAGTCCTATCGTGGTGAAATTGCCTCAACCAACTGAAGAACAAAAAGATAAACAAAGAGAATGGGCAAAAGGGATGAGAACTCTTCAAAAAGATAAACTTAAAAATTCAAAGGAACATCAGTCCTATCTTGAAAGAGTAAAAAAAGAACTATCCAGAAGAAGAAAAGAGCTTTATCAAAAACTGAAGAACCAACCAGCAAAGTGAAAAAAGAGATTATCTATCTCAATATTACCTCATTTCCTTTAGCAATCGAAAGGGTGCTGGATTTATCACTTAGGGAGAGACCTGTGGCCATAGCTCCCTTAAGCAGCGACCGAGCAGTTTTGTGGGAGGTATCCCCGGAGGCAAAAGATTTTGGTGTTTGCAAGGGAATGCCCAGTGCTCAGGCAAGAAGGCTTTGCAAGGATTTAAAGATCATCGCTCCACGTCCAGATTTTTACCACAGAGTCAATCAACAGATAGAGGAGAAGATTATTTCCAAAATGACTCCAGTTTATGAAATTGAAAAGCCGGGCCATATCTATTTGGATATGACTGGAACACAGAGACTGCTAGGACAGATTTCTGATGTGGCATTTTCCATTCAAAAAGATGTTGAAAAAAGTTTCAGACTTTCTCCATCAATTGGAAGTTCCAAAAACAAAATGGTTTCAAAAGTAGCGGCAAAATCAGCATCCCCATTTAAAGAGATTTTTCAAGTAAAAGAAGGGACTGAATCTGATTTTTTGGCGCCTCTGCCAATAACGGTTTTGCCGGTCATCAGGGAGATGGCAAAGAAAAATTCAGATACTTCTTTTGATGATCTAAATTTGAAAACTGTCTCGGATATTTTAAATCTCAACTTCTATGCCCTTGAGATAGCTTTTGGAAAAAACGCAGGGCTGGTATTTGAAATGGCCAGAGGTATAGATCAGACCCCTCTTTATCCTACGTCAAGGGAGAACATTATATTTGAGGAATCCTATTTGGAAGAGGACACCAATGATCTTGTAATACTTCGTAATACACTATCTCATCATTTAGAAAGAGCGACCTTCAAAATGCGCAAAGAGGGAATTTATGCCCAAAGGGTTAGAGTCTCCTTACGCTATAGTGACTATAAGTTAGTTTCCAAGGAGAAGAAACTTAAAAAAGAGAGCAACCTTTCCCAAGATTTTTCACCTCTTGTTTTTGAAATTTTTCAAAAGATTTTTACTCGCAGAACCAGAGTCATATTTTTATCCTTGGAGTTTTTGCACCTAAAGACATCGGAAATACAGCTTTTATTATTTGAAGAAAAAAAACAACACCCTGTTATTGATGAAATCAAAGAGCGTTTCGGCGAAAAGATATTTCTTATCCGCAAGGAAATAGCCTAATGGGGATACCTTTGCATGTACACTCAAGTTTTTCTCCTCTAGGAGGCCTTTGCCATATCGATGAGATATTGGATTTTGCCAAGAAAAATGGCATAAAAACTTTGGCCCTAACAGAAACTAATGGTTTCTATGGCCTTCAGTTTTTTTTACAGTTGGCCAAAGAATATGAAATTATCCCACTTATTGGTGCTGAGATAAAATTTTTAGATTTTCGCTTAGTGATAATTTGCTCAAATAATTATGGTTATGAAAAGCTATCTACTCTAATTTCACTGATAAATTTTAAAAAAATCGATGAGGAATCCTTTTTTATCCATTTATGTGAAATGTCAGGCGATGTGGCCCTATTTTCTGATAATAAGGAGCTTCTATCCAAGATTTTCCCTTCTTTTTTAAGTGAGCGTATCTATTTTGAAATTTCCCCGGGATTTTTTAATCATCAAGATGTTCTTTGGGCCAAAAAATTAGGAATTAAAATTTTGGCCACCACAAGGGCCCGTTATATAAAGGCGAGTGATCATTTCAGCTATCTGCTTATTTCGGCGATTAAAGGGAATAAAACATTATCAAGTATTAAACTAGATGATTATAATGAGTCCTGCCGCCTTTACTCGCCAAAAGAATTTAACAATCTTTTTACTCAATATTCCGAGGCAGTGGAGAATACTTATAAAGTGGCAGAAATCTGCCGCTTTTATATGAACGGCGAAAATATTATTTTTCCTAAATTTAATAATCTAGATTCTACCCAGTGCGACCAGATTTTAAGGAAAAAATGTTTTGAAGGAATAAACTTCCGTTATCCCCAAGGAGCACACTACGATGTTATTAAAAGGCTAGAACATGAATTAAAGGTTATATCACAGAAAGGATTTTCTTCTTATTTTTTGGTGGTGGAAGATATTGTTTCTAATTCGCCAAGAACCTGTGGTAGGGGGTCAGCAGCATCTTCGTTGGTAAGCTTTCTACTAGGTATAACCCAAGTGGATCCAGTCAAGCATAATCTATTTTTTGACCGGTTTTTAAACCCCGATAGAAACGATCCACCCGATATAGATGTGGATTTTCCTTGGGACGAAAGAGATCACCTTCTGGATTATGTTTTTTTAAAATATCCAAATCATTCGGCAATGGTCTCTAACCATAATACCCTTCAGGGAAGATCTTCCCTTAGAGAAGTGGCCAAAGTTTTTGGTGTACCGCCTGATGAAATAAATTATATTATCAAAAGATTTCCCAGAGTGGAGTTAAATAAAACTTGGCAGAATATCGTAGTCCACGCCGAAAGAATTCAAAATCTTTTTCAAACACTTTCAGTGCATCCGGGGGGAGTGGTTATCACGCCAAAACCTATTGCATCCTACGTTCCGCTTCAATTAACCCCTAAAGGTGTTCCTGTTATCCAGTGGGAGAAAAGACAAACAGAGATGGGAAAGCTGGTTAAGATAGATCTTTTAGGCAATCGCTCTCTGGCGGTTATCCGCGACTGTATTAGCTCGGTTAATAAAAACTACGGAAAAAATTACCTTTATCAAAATCTCTCTGTTTTAGATGATCCAAGGGCAAAAAAACTTATTGAACATGGTGAAACCATGGGAGTTTTTTATATCGAATCTCCCGCTTCAAGGCTTCTGTTATCTAGAATGAAATCCTCCGAATTTGAACATATTGTTATAGCCTCTTCTATCATTAGGCCTGCTGCAAATAAATTTGCCCATGATTTTGTCAGAAGGCTTCACGGGGAACGGTATGTTCATCTTCATCCTCTGTTAAAACCCATACTCGATGAAACTTTCGGTATCATGGTTTATCAGGAGCAGGTCACCCAAGTGGCCATGGCATTAGCGGATTTTTCCAGCACGGAAGGAAATAACTTAAGGAAAATCCTGGATAAAAAAGAGAAAAAGAAAAAATTAGAGGAATATAAGGCCCAGTTTTATGAAAATGCCATGAAAAAAAACATATCCACAAAAACACTTGATCAGGTTTGGGAAATGATTATGAGTTTTTCTGGTTACTCTTTCTGTAAAGCACATTCGGCCAGCTATGCTTTGGTTTCCTTTAAATCCTGTTATCTTAAAGCAAATTATCCTGCGGAATTTATGGCAGCAGTTATCTCCAACCAGGGAGGATTTTATTCCACTTTTGCTTATTTAGATGAGGCCAGACGGATGAATATTAAAATTCTGCCTCCGGATGTTAACTACAGTTTCTATGAGTATTCCGGCAATAAAGACACTATTCGTACAGGACTTATGCAGCTTAAGAATCTTTCTAATTTTTGTATAAAAAAGATTTTAAGTGAAAGGGAAAAAGGATTATTTATTTCACTAGAAGACTTTTTAGAAAGGGTGAATCCTTCGTTTGAAGATGCAAAAATTTTAGTCAAAGTTAGGGCATTTCATTCCATCAACAAAAATTTCTGCGCTCAAATGTGGAAAGTCTACGCTTACAGATATGGAAGAAAAAATTTTGATTTAAACCTACTTGTGGTTCGTCCTTATGATTCACAAAAGTTAATCAATTGGGAATTATCCTATTTGGATGGTGCGGTTGCCTTCCCCGAGTGGGCCCTTTATAAAAAATATCTCACGATTAAAAATAGGGTTAGATGCGTAGATCTTAAATATCATATAGGGAAGGATGTAATTCTTTTTGGTCTATATGTGACAGGTAAAAAAGTCAGAACTAAAAATGACGAGCCAATGTGTTTTGTTACTTTTAGTGATGAAACTGGTCTTATTGAAACGGTTTTTTTTCCACCATCTTATTTGGCATTTAGAGACCTTTTGGCTTTGGAGAAGGCATTTTTATTTGTAGGAAGGGTGGAGGAAACCCTTGGTTCCCTGCAGGTTAATGTTTCACAATTGAAGATGGTGAGAAGTGAAATTCATATTTAGAAAAACTTAATCGAGGGCCCAAAATAAGGTATCAAAATCCAAATGCACAGGATAGCAAGTACTACTCCCCAAATTCGGATAAAAATTTTCAAATTCCCCTTAGTAGGTAGGATTTTTTTAAAAAACTCTGGATAAATAAAAGCTATTGTGGATTTCAAAAGAAGCGACCAACCAAAAACTGTCACCAAAACGGCTGAAGTGAAATCCCAAATATTGTGGGTGAAGGTAACCACCAGTCCGACAATTAAAGAAAAAAAGAAATATGTTCTCTGACCGCTGTCTTCTTGAACCATTCGATTTATCATTTTTTGCCAAAGAACGGGGCGAATAATCAAGGATAATGAGATAATTAAAAAATAAGAACCTATTGTTTTTTCAACCAGATTAGGAAAATCCATTATTTGGCCTCCACTTTTGTTTAAATTATAAACTAAATTCATTTAGTTTATAATACGTTTATCTTATGTCCGATTAAATAAGTGAGGTATTATAATAAATAGGGATAATTTTAGTTAAGGAGACAATATGGCTAAGAATTGGGTTGTAGTGGCTACAAAATGTAAGGCAAAAATTTTCGAAATTTCCAGCAAAAATCAGCATTTAAAATTAGTAATGAAATTAGAAAACCCCAAGGCAAGTATGAAAAACAAGGATCTAGAAAGCGATCGTCCAGGAGTTACCAGAGGCCCTTTCAATAGAACAGCACTTCGTTCAAAAAAGGGAACTCAAGACCATGAAATTGAAATTTTTTCCAAACAAATACTTGATAAAATAAATGAAGGAAGGAATTCGGGACAATTTGATAAAATAATTATGGTAATAGATCCTGGTTTCCAGGCACATATTGAAAATCATTTAAGGGACCCATTAAAAAAGTCCATTTTTCAAACCATTCATAAAAACTACATGAACACTCCAGAAAAGGATGTGGAGGCCTTATTGAAAAATGTTCTTAAGGATTCATTAATACCCTTGGCCGCCTAATTAATAATCGGGGTTATACCGAATTGAAAGTTTTCACGGAGGAAAATTCTTATGAAACTTTTGATTCTTCTAATCCCTTTTAGTCTTTTCGGTTATTCCCTACCAGATGGTGCAAAGGGGATTTCACCCATCAGAGACGTCGGTATAGTAAAATTGAAGCCAAATTCAAAGTGCGAAAGAGGAATTTGCACTGAGCTGGAACTTGAATTCACCCTTTATGGTTGTATGGATGAGTTAGGTCCGGTTTATTTTAAGGTGAAACAAGTGGACGATCGTTTTATATTTTTTTTAAATCCTTTAAATATTCATATGAAGCAATCAGAGACAGTCATGTGCCTCTTACCTAAAAAAGTAAGGAGATCCTTTGAGCTCTCCAACCTAATAAATTTGGATAATTTATTCTTTTCTTTCTTGGAAGAGTAATAAAATCAGTCTTTTCTTTTAAATTCTGCTTCTAAAACTTCATCTGAAAGAGGTTTGGAACTTGATCTGCGGAAAGAAGTTTTTGTTGAAATATAATACTTTTCCCCGGATTCACCACCTAGGGTAACCAACCAGGAAATAAGGACCAATAAGGGATTTTGATTCCAATAAGCAATGGTTGCCAAAATTGAAACCAAAAATCTTGGAGCGAATAAAAATCCCAGCCACCAGAAAAAACCCCCAAAAGGTACACTAGAAAAAAGTAGGGTTAATCTGGGGAATAGGGTGATGAAAATTAAAAACCAGATACCATGGTGGTCCCAAAAATTTGAATTTCCAAATTTAATATCCGAGAAATTCATTAAAAGGGTTGCGGCCCCGGTTAGGGCCAAAAAAATAAATATAATTCTTAAAATATTTTTCATTATTGGGGTGTTGGGATGTGTGTTTCTTTATGAGGAGAGTTTTGGGGTAGCGGAAACTCCTCCTGCTCAGCTGGACTGATGGAAAATTCCTTTAGCTTTGCTCTAAGTACGGCAATTTCCTTTTTAGCTCCATACCATTCTTTGGCCTTTTTTATCAAAAGGAAAAGCGCCAATACAAATAATATTCCCAAAACAATTGTGATCCTATTTTGGATATTAAATTCACTTGTAAATTTTCTATGTTTTTTGACCAAATCATCATATGTTTTTTTAAGCCTAGTATTCACATCAATTTGATTGGTCAATTGGCCGGAAATATTATCAAATTTAGTTTTTAATCCCTTATATTCTTCCATTCTATATAGGACTTGGGCATTAGCTACATCTAGCTCCTTCCTCAGTTCCTCTAGAGAACTGGTTTTTAAATTAATTTCCTTTTTAAACTCTTCAATTTCTTGAAAGGATTTAAGTTCATTTTTTTTAAGATTTTTGATCCATTCTCTGGCGGCCTTAGGGGTTTTTTTGCCAGCTAAGATTTCACAAGGTGTATTGTTTTTAAGTTGAGATTTACAGAATTCAAAATTGGATTGAGCAGCAAAGGACTGACTCCCAAAAATAATAAGGGTAAATAATAATTTAAACATAGTAATCTCCTGCGGTTAAAATACTCTTAGGAGAAATAATTGTAAATGAAAGAACTTAAACTTCTTCTAGATCAAAATGAAAGGTGAAGTAAAAAATGGCTTCCCCAGGTTGGGCATGCTTTAGATTTTCCAAACTATTAAGGACTACTGCATCAGAGGGATCTAATGATTTAGCTTTTTCCAACCAATTTTTGGTTTCTTTTGGATTTTGCATTAAATTCCATTCTAAGGCCGCACGGTAATAGGGACCTTTAGGGCTTTGGGGATATTTCTCTATAAAGTTATTGATTTTTTCAAGAATTTTTTCCCGGCTACGATTTTTCGTAGTAAAAGTTTTAACCAACAACATCTCTATCACTTCCATGTCCGATTTTAATGATTCCATGGAATCGAGGGTGTTTTGGAATTCTTCTTCAACGTCAGCATTATATTGAAATTCTTTGGCAAAAAGATGAATAAGTTTGGCTTTTTGGGCACCATATGATGAAGGATTTTTGGAAATTATTTCATCTAAAAATTTTAGGTTTTGGTCCAGCACTTCTGGGGGAAGAGCTGGGTTTGCAGTGAAGTTATACATTAATTTATTTGCTAATATTGTCTCATCTAAGTCAGCAGGGTCGATATTATCTGGGTATTTTAAGGACACTGCCCAGGTTTTAAGAAAGAAAAGAAGGGAGTCGCATTCGGGGGAATTATTGGCCAGGCACTTTTTTTCTAGATCTAAAAGTTGTGGGTTATTTTTAAGAACTGGTTCCAAAGTCTTTTGGCATTTGGCATTTCTTAAATGGCCATATAAGTCCTCATTATTTTCTTTAATTTCTTCGAATGAACTATCCACTAGGGAATCAATAATTTCATGGCAAGGATGTAATGAGGTATCCTTAATGGACGCCAATTTGGTGTCGATTTTTTTCATTGCCAAGGCTTTAAGACTAGGTGAAGTTTCTTTTGTTTTCAAGGGTTTAGTAACGATGGATGGCTGGACTTCCTCGATTTTTGAGGGAGCCTCTTGAACAAGAAAATAGATGGCCAAGGCTAAAAACAATCCAAGGCCGAAAATTGACTTTTTCATTGCGATTGATTCTCTATTAATTGGGATTTTTTGCAATAGAAAGGGCAGTTTTTACAGCCTTATTTCCTCTGAAATTCTTTTAAAAAGCTACCTAAGTAGTTTAAAATTGGGTAAATACATCTTAATCAAGGAGATTAAATGAAACCTGCGGGATTTTGGATTAGATTTTTGGCGGTCCTGGTGGATGGCATAATCGTATCCTGTATTGAGTTCCCTATAGATCGTTTAATTGGGGTTGATTTTAATACCATGGAATTAAATGTTCGAACCGTTTCCTCTCTTGGAGTCTCATTAACCGTAGTCTTTCTTTATTATGGTTGGTTTTATCATAATAAAGGCGCCACACCCGGAAAAATTTTAATGGGACTAAGGGTAATCAATAAAAATAATGGAAAAAATTTAGGTTATTTCCGTGCCTTTTTTCGAGAAACCCTTGGTAAGTTCTGTTCCGCAGTTATATTTTTTATAGGTTTTTTAATGGTCGCCTTTAGGGAAGATAAAATGGCCCTTCATGATCTAATCTTTGATACCCAGGTCTTAGTAGCAAAGGAGTAGTTAATTATAATCTCAGAAATTTCCCGATTCAAACATTGTATCTGGGATTGGAATGGAACCCTAATTGATGATTTATCCTTGGCGGTGGAAGGATTGGGGACTCTTTTAGAGAAAAAAGGTCTCCCTAAAATTTCTCGTGAGGAATATCGTGGCCGTTTTAGGTTTCCACTTGAAGATTTTTATAATGATATGGGTCTGGTTGGAGGTTTAGATACTTTTGAAAAGATAGCTTTTGATTTTATTAATTATTACGATAAAAATATGTCCAATTTGAAACTATTTCCCGGGGTAGTGGAGATTTTAAAAAATTCTTCTTTAACCCATTCCATCCTTTCAGCGGCACCAGAGATTCACCTTCATGAAATAACCAAAAAATTTGATATACATTCCCATTTTGAAAATATCTTTGGCCTTAGTCATGTTTTTGGAGACAGTAAAATCCAAAGAGGTCATGAACTATTAAAACAGATAAAACATAAAAAAGATGAGATCATTTTGATAGGGGATACAGATCATGATCTAGAAGTGGGGAAGGCCTTGGGAGTTTCAGTCTTGCTGGTGGCCGATGGTCACCAATCTTATGATAGACTCCGCAAGGCCCATGAGAAAGTGATAAGGACTAGATATGTTTAGTCTTGCCTGTTTTGTGATGAACGGCCCTGGCGTGTACTTCTGTAGGGACTTTTTCACATGCGTTTAATTCATCCAAAGTTTTTGCTTTTTGGGCACATTTAACAACGGATGGAGTGGCATTTGAGGCCTGCAATCTTTTTACCGTATTTTCTTTTTCGGTTTCAAAGTTATCGGCCGCATAAAGGGACATAGCTAGCAAAGACGCGAGAAGAATTTTCATTACAAACCTCCTAAATGGTTATTGATTTTTGCAATCTAAACCCTATTATAAATTAGTGGTAGAAAAGTTTTGTAATTTTTTGTCCGGGAATTGTTAAGAGATCTGCGGAGAAGGAATCCTCCGCAGAATTAAAAAACTTAGTGAGAAGCTGGGGCCTTAGCTTGAACTTTTTTATCAGTTGGCTTGGTTTCTGGGGCATTAGCTTGAACTTTTTCATCAGTTGGCTTGGTTTCTGGGGCCTTTTCACAAGCTGCCATTTCTTCCATAGTATTTGCATTTTGTACGCAAGTAACTACGGCTGCATCTGTATTAGCAGCTTGAAGTCTTTTCATTGTTGTTTCTTTTTCAGTTGTAAAATTATCACCGTGTGCAAATACAGATAATGTTACAAGGAATGCGAGTAATGCTTTCATAAGTTACCTCCAAGTTAATTTAGTATTAAGAATCTACTCGATTTTTTAATTTGGGGGTAGCGATTTTTTTTAAAAAAAATTTTGCGACTTGTTGAAAACGTAGTCCCTTAATGCGCTAAACAGTGCATTAAGGGGACACTTAATTAGGTTTGTGCTGGTTGTTCTGCTCTTTCTTCTTCATTTTGATTAGTTTCTGGGACAGAAGCCTTTGGTTTTGTTTCTTCAGTCTTCTTCTTTTCGCTCTTTCTTGAATTAATCACCTTTTTACATTTTTTCAGGGCCTTCTTATTTTCTGCCTTTTCTACACAGGCAATATCTTCTTGGTTTGGGGTTTCAGAGGCCTTTAGTTTTTCGAGCATTTTGGTTTTATGCTCAGAAAATTCCTTCTCTTTTCTTTCATGATGAGTTGCAAATACCGAAAACGATAAACAAAAGATTAACAGAAATTTCATTTTAAGCTCCTGGTTTAAAATTATGATTAATCCTGCGCCTTTTTTTTCGGGAAGCAAATGGTTTTTGTTTTTTATATATTTTAGTGAATTTCTTTTCTCAAGAAATGGTGGGATTTAATTCTTTTTCTTTTCTTTTCTCGTTTTATTCTTAGATTCCATTTTACACCGGTTTAGTGCCTTTCTATTCTCTGCCCTTTCAACGCAATCAATTTCTTCTTGGCTTACATTTTCTTGTTCTTTTATTTCCTTCAATGCCTTTTCCCTTTGATTATAAAAGAGGCCGCTTTCCTCCTCTTGGCCAAATGCCAAATTGCATAAAAAAAGAATTATTAAAATTTTCATAAGGACCTCCAAAATCCCTATCGTCCTATTTGATGATAAATAAAATTACTTTTTAAGGAATTAAATTAAGTCCAGAGGTCTTTAAACCGAAGTTGCTCTAATGAATTAAAATTTTTTAATTTTTATAGATATCTTTAAAAGCAAGCATTTCCCATATTCTTTCCGAGGCCCCAGGATAAAAACCTACTTCCACTTCAAAGGTTTTTGGATTTCTAAAAGTTCCAAAAATTATATCGAAAACTGGTAAATCCGAATAATTGTATCTATGAATATTTTTTCCATGATGAATGGAATGGGATTCGGGACGCTGGAAAATATAACCTAACCAGTGTGGCGTTTTAACATTGGTATGTTGGAAGATCCCTAAAAAGGATGTAATGATAATCGCAATGGTTGCGGCGGAAGGAGTAATTCCTATTATCAACACTAAAGAAAGACTTTGAAGAATAGTCCATCCAATCATATCCAAAAGACTAAAGTAATAAGCTCCATAGGTATCGACCCGTTCTGCACTGTGATGCAATTGGTGAAACATCAACCAAAGTGGTTTAAAGGTATGCATCGACCGATGCCACCAATAAACTAAAAACTCATAAATAAGAGCGCCTAAAATTCCGCCCCAAAAAGTCCCCAAATTATTTAAGTTAAAAACTTGAAATTTAATCAAATATTTATCCCAGATAAGAGGAAGATAAGTTGAGATGTAAAAAAATATCAAAAAAAAGAGAATCCCCTTTATTTTCCAACCTTTTACATCTGGAAGTTTCCTCCCTGGGGCCAAAAACTCCCATAAAATTAAAAGGCCATAAATTCCAAAAATAATCAACGAGGTGCGATCTAATAAAATTTCAATCGGAGAAGGCATGATTTATTTTAAAACAAATTTTTAAATTTAAGCAATTCCTTTAGGTTCAATAACGCTTTGCATTTGTCACCTTATTTTCCCTAAGATAAATTTAGCAAATTTTTAATTTTAAGAAGGATGGCCGAAATGTCTAAAAAAGTACCTCTTTATATTAATGGGGAGTTTTTCGATTCCCAAACAACTCAGTGGCAAGATGTAAAAAACCCTGCAACCCAAGAAGTGTTGGCACAAGTCCCATTTACTACGACCCAGGAAATGGAGTTGGCGGTAAAATCGGCACAGGAGGCATTTAAATCTTGGAAAGATGTACCGGTGCCCGAGCGAGTTAGATATTTTTTCAAATACCAACAATTATTAAAAGATAATCATGATGAAATTGCCAAAGTCCTATGCCAAGAAAACGGGAAAAGCTTTGAAGATGGAAAAGGAGATGTTTGGCGAGGTATTGAAGTTGTTGAACATGCCTGTTCAGCAGCTAACCATCTAATGGGTGAAACAGTTGAAAACGTGGCCAGAAAAATTGATACTTATTCCATAATCCAGCCACTGGGAGTTTGTGCGGGAATTACACCCTTTAATTTTCCGGCGATGATTCCACTTTGGATGTTTCCTCTGGCCATTGTATCAGGAAATACTTTTATCCTAAAACCTTCTGAACAAGATCCCATGACCCCCATGATGTTGGCCAAATTATTTCATGAATGTGGGTTTCCAAAAGGCTTGTTAAATGTGATCCATGGTGGGGCCAATCAAGTTGATTTTTTACTCGATAATCCAGTGATAAAGGCCGTATCCTTTGTAGGTTCTGTTCCGGTAGGGCGCCATATCTACGAAAGAGGCTCAAAGAATATGAAAAGAGTCCAGGCATTTGCCGGAGCGAAAAATCATATGGTGGTTATGCCGGATGCTAATAAAGACCAAGTTCTTAATGCATTAGCCGCTTCTTCTTGTGGGGCCGCAGGACAGAGATGTATGGCCATTTCTGTTGCAGTTTTAGTTGGAGATGCTCAAAAATGGATCCCTGAGCTTTCCGAAAAAATGAAAATGCTTAAACCTGGGGTTTGGTCGGAAAGTGCAACTTCTTATGGCCCACAAATTTCTGCTCGGGCAAAGGAAAGGGTGGAAATGCTGATTGGAAAAGGTGAAAAAGAAGGCGCAAAAATTGTTCTTGATGGTAGAAATCACACGGTTAAAGGTTTTGAAAAAGGAAATTTTATTGGGCCAACTTTAATTGATAATGTAAGTCCTGAAATGACAATTTATACCGAGGAAATTTTTGGGCCAGTACTCCTTCTTCTAAGGGCAAAAGATTTGACTGAGGCCCTGGAATTTATCAATAACAATCCTTATGGGAATGGAACTTCAATTTTTACCAGCTCCGGGGCTGCTGCTAGAAAATATCAAAATGAGGTAGCTGTGGGGCAGGTTGGAATTAATATACCAATTCCGGTTCCTCTACCTTTCTTTTCTTTCACCGGCTGGAGAGGCTCTTTTTATGGAGATACCCACGCTTATGGAAAACAGGCATTCAAATTCTATACGGAAACCAAAACAGTTACTTCAAGATGGTTTGAAGATGAGCATGCCGGTCCGTTAAATATGACCATTCAATTGAAATAAGGAAAAACAATGGATTTGGAACTAACCCCAGAGCAATCCGAACTTAGAAATATGGCCAGAAATTTCTCCCAGAAAGAATTGGCCCCAAATGCCGCTAAATGGGATCAAGAAAAAATATTCCCCACCGACGTACTAAAGAAAGCGGGGGAATTAGGATTTATGAGCGTTTATACGCCTGAAGAATTTGGTGGCATTGGTTTAACTAGACTTGATGCTGCCATTATTTTTGAGGAACTGGCCGGAGGATGCACCTCCACCGCAGCCTATATCACCATTCATAATATGGTTAATTGGATGATTTCCACCTTTGCCAAACCCGAAGTGGCCAAAAAATATTGTCCTCAAATGTCTGAAGGTACTTTGCTTGGTTCTTATTGTTTAACCGAGCCAGGATCGGGATCGGATGCAGCTGCACTTAAGACTACAGCAGTTCTTAAAGACGATCACTACATTGTAACTGGTACCAAGGCCTTTGTTTCAGGAGCAGGCGCTTCCGATGTTTTTGTGGCCATGGTTAGGACTGGAGATAGTTCCCCCAAGGGAATTTCAGCTTTGGTAATTTCCGGCGATAGCGAAGGTATAGAATACGGGAAAAATGAAGATAAAATGGGTTGGAATTCCCAGCCCACAAAAATGATTACCTTTAACAAAGTAAAAGTACCCAAAGAAAATCTTTTAGGAGTAGAGGGTGAAGGTTTTAAAATAGCTATGAAAGGCCTTGATGGCGGAAGGATTAATATTGGAACTTGTTCCGTAGGTGCAGCTCAAAGATGTCTTGAATTATCCCTAAAACATCTTAATGAAAGGGAGGCATTTGGAAAAAAACTTGCAGATTTTCAGGCCTTGCAATTTAAGATAGCAGAAATGTCTACCCAATTGGTGGCGGCAAGAATGATGGTAAGGCTTGCTGCTTATAAATTGGATAAAGATGATCCAAACAAATCGGTTTATTGTGCCATGGCCAAGAAGTTTGCCAGTGATGAAGGATTTAAAATTTGTAATGAATCAATCCAGATCTTTGGAGGATATGGCTACACCAAAGAATATAGCGTAGAGCGTTTTATGCGAGATAGTCGCGTTCACCAGATACTGGAAGGCACTAATGAAATCATGAATGTAATTATTGCCAGAAGAATGCTCCAAGAGCGGGCCACTGAGGAGATACGATGAGTAATCTTGTCCTAGTTGAAAAGAAAAATAAGATTGGACTTATAACTTTAAACTCGCCGGGAACCTTAAATGCTCTAAATCTGGAAATGATTTTAACTATGAGCAGGACCCTAAAAGAATGGGAAAATGATCCAACGGTTTCCCAGGTTGTGATTACTTCCAATTCTCCCAAAGCATTTTGTGCTGGCGGTGATGTGGTGTCCTTATATAAAGCAATAAAAGAAAAAATGCCTGCCGGGGAATTTTTTAAATTTGAATACGAACTGGATCTTTTAATTCACCAATATAAAAAACCAACCATTTGTCTTACCGATGGAATTATTATGGGAGGAGGGATTGGGATCATGAATGGCTGCGCCCACCGAGTGGTTACCGAAAAATCGGTATTGGCCATGCCCGAGATTTCAATCGGACTTTTTCCAGACGTTGGGGGAACCTATTTTTTAAATAAAATGCCCAAACATTTAGGCCTCTTTTTTGCATTATCTGGGTCAAGAATTAGCGCCGGGGATGCTATTTACCTTAAATTGGCGGATTATTTTGTTGAATCTCAATCAATAGGGGTGCTTCTGGAAGAAATTCTTCTGGGCCTTCATGATATTCGGGAAATTATAACGAAATACCAAAAATGGGTTCCATCGGAAGTTAAAAATAACACTGATGAAATGGTCGCTCTAACAAATTTTGAAGATATTAATGAATTAGATAAATTCTGGCGCGATTATCAGACCAGCGATCCTTGGATACAAAAAGGTCTAAACACCTATAAAAAGGGCTCTCCTACTTCTGCTGCTGTAATTTTTGATCAATTAAGGAGAGGGGAAGAATTATCCATTGAGGATGCCTTTTCCCAGGAACTTATCATGGCAAAGCAATTCACCTTACATCATGATTTTCCTGAGGGAATAAGGGCTTTATTAATCGATAAGGACCAAAATCCCATTTGGAAGCCAAATACTTTAAAAGATGTAACCCCAGAACTAGTGGCAGAGCATTTCAAGGAGATTAAATGAAAATAGCTTTTTTCGGCGTAGGACATATGGGCGCCCCCATGGCCAAAAATCTAATTAAGGCCGGATATGAGTTAAACGTTTATGATATTAATTCCGCTGCCCTTGAGGATATGAAGAAGGCCAATGCCAACACTTTTACTTCCATCAAAGAAACACTTCAAGGAGCAGATGCCGTAATAACCATGGTAGTTCATGGGAAAATTGTTGAGGAGCTCTACTTTAATAACGGAATTTTTGCCCACGCAAAACCTGGCACATTAATGCTTGAATGTTCAACCATCGATCCTACAACTTCAAGAAAAGTGGCCAAGGAGGCCGCCCTTAAAGGTTTTGAAATGATAGACGCACCAGTTTCTGGCGGAACCGCTGGTGCAGCAGCAGGTACTCTTACTTTTATTGTAGGGGGAGAGGATAAAGTTTTAGAAAAGGCACGACCGATTTTATCTAAAATGGGCACAAATATATTTCATGCTGGAAAATCCGGTGCAGGACAGGTTGCAAAAATTTGCAACAATATGCTCTTGGCCATCCATATGATTGGTTCCTCCGAAGCGATAAATCTTGGGGTGGAAAATGGTCTAGATCCTAAGGTACTTTCAGAAATAATGAAAAAAAGCTCGGGTGCCAACTGGTCGCTGGAAAAATATAATCCTTTCCCAGGAGTTATGGAGTCAGTTCCTGCTTCAAGAAATTATGAAGGAGGGTTTGGAAATATGCTGATGAGTAAGGACCTTTCCTTGGCACAGGATGCAGCATTAAATTCCAAGGTTTCAATTCCCCTTGGTTCCCTCGCCCATAATCTTTATGCGATCCACGCAAAAAAATTCCCATTTTTGGATTTTTCTTCGATCCTTCAAACAATTCAAGGGAAGTAAAAATCTCCTTTCCATTTTATATAAATGGGTATTTGATTTTCTAAACAAAAATCATAAAGGAGATTCTTCAATGAAAAAATATTTTATCTTATCTTTACTAGTTGGAATTTTAATTACGGGAACCTCTCCCCTTTGGGCCAAACATCACAAATCAATTCAAATGCCTGCTGAAGATTTAAAGTGGGAGCCCAACCCAGCAAAACCCGAGGAAATATCTGTGGCAGTAGTTTGGGGAGATATGGAAAAAGGTCCACATGCAGCTATTCATAAGTTTAAGCCTGGAACTGTTGTGGAAAATCACAGTCATTCCTCCACCTTTAAAGGAGTAATATTAACTGGAACTTGGGTTAC